>Ga0247843_1001452_pt1 | contig 48196 bp, 46 predicted proteins | sample LaCruzMarch2017__FD_192420 | JGI IMG/M metagenome (GOLD analysis project Ga0247843, IMG submission 192420) | Freshwater microbial communities from meromictic Lake La Cruz, Castile-La Mancha, Spain - LaCruzMarch2017_8m | ecosystem: Environmental > Aquatic > Freshwater > Lake | place: Spain...
ACCGTTGAAATGGTGACGATACGTAAAGCTTCACCGGAAAGAAGCGGATATGACATTTGCAGAAATAGAGCTGCAACCATGGTTCCGACTTGAAGACCATTTGCAAAGGGCGATACGCCTCGGCGCTGACGGCGAGGTGCGTAGTTGCGAATGGACATGTGCTTAGTCTGCCCTATTTCGGCAACTTAAATCGTGCCCCGCATCTCGCGCACGGCGAAACGGGCAAAGAGCTCCTCGGCATACCAATCAAATTCACTGGTTTGAGCAATCGCCTTTTGATGCGCAGCGCCCTTATAAGCAAAATCTTTGATTGCTTGCATTGATTCCCAAAGTGAGAAAGTGCCTTGTAAACCAATCGGTGCCTCACCGATGCCGATAGTCGAAATCAAGCCAGGGCTGGAATGCAGACTCGCGGTCACGGGTGGAACCGACTTGAAGAATCGCAGCGTTTGACTGGCTTTAATGCGAGCACGAGTAATTGCAACAACTTGACCATCAAAATTAGCTGGCGCACTTGGTTCGAATGGTTTTTGATTTGACCACATTCCGGTCGCTGCAATTGGATCAAGGAGAACTCGAAATTCAGAAACTGACTTTTTGCGCCATGCTCGAATAGTCGGTGAACTATCAAGCATTGTTACTTGGTTTTCTGGAATTACGACCAAACATCCCCAGCGATTTGGATCAGCATCACTTGGTGTGAAAGTTTCGCCTTTGCCGCACCCAAGCATTTTTGCAAAGGAAACTCCTTTTGTTCTGCGCAATAGGGTGCGATCGATTGCCATGCGAAATAGTGCAAATGGAATGCTAGTTCTCTTTATTCTCCAGAAGTAAATAACCGTAATCATTTAGTTAGCTTTTCAATTTCGGTAATAACTCGATCTGGGTAATCCCACATTGGGGCATGCCCGCAACTTTCCCAATTAATCCAAGTTGCATGTTGTGGCGCAAGTGATTTCTCTTGACAAGAATTAGCCGGCAAGGTTTTATCACTATCACCAAAAACAATTGTGATTGGTACAGATTCTGATACTTGCTCATCGAAGCGTTTCTTCAGCAGAGCATCCCAGGCCGGAAAATAGCCAGCTGCATTAGCAAGTGCCAATGTCGCATCTAAACAAAGTTGATAAGAAAACTTACGCCACTGTGGGCTGACATCAGAGAAACCAACTTTGCGGCCCCATTCGTACTTAAGACCAAACGGTGACACAACTTTCAAACTACTCGCTAAATTTCGCGCAATTGCAGATCCTGGATAACGCACATTAAATGGCGCTAACCAAAGCCCAGCAGGGGCTAAGCCCAAGATACTTGCTACACGTTCAGGTTTTGCGGCAGCTAATTCAAGTGCCGTCCAACCACCCAATGAATTTCCCACTAGATGAGCTTTTTGGATACTCAGCGAATCCATGGTTTCCAAAACGTACTCTGCCAAAGACTTTGGACTCATATCAAGGCCAGCTGGCAATTGCGTTTCGCCATGTCCAGGTAGGTCAACTGTTATTACACGATGCGTTTTGGAAAGTTCAGGCACAACAGTTTGCCAAGCAGTTGCAGCTGAGCCCATGCCGTGAATCAGAATTAGCGGCAGGCCAGAATTAGCAGCGCCGTATTCTTTAAAGTTAAGAATCATTTATCCGCCAACTACCATGGGCTTAGCTGAAGTAATCGCAAGTAATTCAGCAAACGAGGTTGGATATACAGCGTGAGGGTGGCCGGCGGCTGCCCAAACTGCTTCGTAATCATTTAAAGCTTGATCGATCAGAATTGTTGCGGGGGAGACCCAGCCAATAGGCGCGACGCCGCCAATAGAAAAGCCAGATTTTTCCTTTACGTAGTCAGCATCAACTCGACCAAGTTTTTCAATTCCTAAGTTGCTTGCAACTAAATCAGTATCTACGCGATGTCTGCCACTTGTGATTACTAGAAGTGGTGATCCATCAGGGAGTTTGAAAATTAGTGATGAGGCAATTTGGCCAACTTCGATTCCAAGGGCTGCTGCGGCTTCAGCTGCAGTGCGCGCGCTATCGGATAGAACTTTAATTTGCCCAGCGCAGCCGTGTTCGGTAAGGGCGGCAGATACCCGCTTTACTGCCGCTTTTTCAAGTACGCCATCCATGGGTGAAAGTTACCTGCTTTAAAAGACCCACGCATTTAATATCGTGATAGCTGAAATTGAAAAGAGTAAAACTGCAAAGGCACGCTTAAGAATTGTTGGCGAAACCCCAGCACTCTTACCTGAGGCTATTTGCGAGATAACAACAGCAGAAACAGCCATCGCAATCGGTACTGTCCAATTAACTTCAGACCAAATTTTGTAGTGACCTAGGAAAGCGATTATTGAATTAAGCGTAATTATTAGCAATGATGTGCCTGCTGCTTTATTCTGTGGAACTTGAAAGAAGAGAACGAGCACAGGGATCGCTAGGAACCCACCGCCGATGCCAAATAATCCGGTCATTGAACCGATAATCAGAGAAACAACAACTAGCGCCCAGGCTGGCATCTTTCGTTCCGGGCCGGAGTTAAATGGTTTGATCAGCATCGATGAGCCAGCTACTAACAGAACTAGCGAGAAGCCGGTCAAGATGAAACGTTCGCTAAGCTGATTCGAGATAAGTGATGTTGAGATATTAGTTGTTAAACCAAGGGCGCAAATGATTACTGCTTCTTTGACCAGCACATCTTTGCTTTTGAATTTTGGAATTAAGCCTGATGCTGCGGCAAGTAATACAACCGCCAGCGCTGCAGTTGTTGCATGGCTAGCCGAGAAATCAAATCCGTAAATCAAAATCGGTACCGAAAGCATGGCACCGCCAGCTCCGATAAAACCTAGAACTGAACCAATTAAGGCGCCAGCAATTAGCCCTTCGATGATTAACATGGGTAGATAATGACAGAACGCCCCCGGAAATATGCTAGATATCTCCGGGGGCGTTCTGTTTACTTCTGAAGTTATTTGATTGTTTACCTAGCAGTTAGTTATCTAGAGGCTAAAGAATGCAGATGTAATGCTTGGGCCGAAATCGGTACCTGTCGCTACAAGTGCGAAGATGATCAGGGCTGCACCAGCCATTGATAGATTCTTGAAGAATCCGATGCTCTCGTTCTGCTTTGCTGTCGCATCAGTTTCTTTCCAGAATGCGTGCATTAGGAATGATGTTGGAATTAGGAATAGTGCGATTAGAAGTGCGCCTAAGTCAGCGTAAATTCCAAGGGCTACATATAGTCCGCCAACTAGAATCATGAGACCTGAAACGATCACGCCTAGCTTGGCTGCTGGAACCTTCTTGTACTTTGCATAGCCAGTCATTGCCTCAAGCTTGGTGAGGTGTGCGATACCTGAGTTGATGAAGAGCAGCGCGAAAAGTACGCGGCCGATTACTAGTACTACGTCCATGGTTCTCCTTAGATGTGTTTATTGTGCATTTACGGGGAAGGTTGATTGCTTACTGGTCGATAGTAGTTGAAAAGTAGTTGAAAGTTAAACTATTTTGGGGTGTGTTGGGCTCATAAAGCTGCCTGTCTCCACCAGCGCCACTTGCCCTTTCAAAGCCACTTGCCTCTGTCAGTGACTAGGGGTACTTTTCGAACATATGTTCGAATATCCACAGGAAAAGCAGGAGCACTAAAAAATGTCAGCCAATACCGCACCTATCGTCGTCGCCGGGCCAGAAGTCATGACCGATGGCGCAGCAACGCCAATTGAATTTTCTTATCGAGGTCGACGTTTTCGAATTCACGCAGTTCTTACTAGATGGTGCGAAGCAGGCGGTTGGTGGAACCGCATTAGCGATGGCATCTATCGTCCCGATGACCAAGCTCGCGCACTTTGGCGCGTTGAGGCAGCACCGATTGGGGCGCTAACTACCTTCGAACTCGAACGCGATGAGATCTCGGGGCAATGGATTATTCGTAGCGTTTAGCTGCACTTACCTATATGAGTCAGCTATGAGTTTTATTCACTTACATGTTGCTAGCGCGTACTCACTTAAGTACGGCACAACACAACCTGCCGATTTAGTTGCTCGTGCGCGCGAATTTAATATGCCCGCGCTAGCAATAACTGACCGCGATGGTTTGGCTGGTGCAATTCGTTTTGCGCAAAGCTGCGTAGCCGAAGGAATCGCACCAATCATCGGCGTTGATTTAGCAATTAAGTTGCCTGGCTTTGTGGGCAAGAAGTTACCGCGACTAACTCTTTTGGCAAATGGCGATGGTGGTTGGCGATCGCTCTGCCGATTTATGACTAGTTTGAATTTAAATGCAGTTGATCGCACCCCAGTTATTACCTTAGATCTACTCGAACGATTTAGTGAATACAGTTTGGGTTTACAAGTTCTACATGGCCCCGAATCACCAGTTAGTTATGCCATCGCTGATAAGCGACCTGATTTAGCAATTGAAGTTTTTAATAAAACTCGCGACCTCTTTGGCGACCATGCAATTGAAATCGTTTCGCATTTAGTTGCTGGTAGTGGCCCGCGATCGACACCACACGCAGCCCGTTCCTTAATCTTCGCGCGCGATCATGATCTTGATGCAGTGCTAACAAACGCAGTGCGAATGCGCGATCGTGAAGATGGCCCAATTGCTGACATTCTCGATGCTGCCAGACAGTTAGTGCCACTGCATCCACGTCATGTCGAGCGACGTAATGCCGAAGCATTTCTAAAATCAACTGATGCAATGGCGGCCCTAGCTGCTGAAATAGCGTTAGCTGCCGGTGAGCGAACCCCGCGCTATTTACTAAAGACCACTCGCAAGTGGGCCGAACGTGCACTGCTTTCGCCAACGCGAGATATTGGGTTAGGCGGTATTCATTTACCTGAAGCCCACGTGGTTGGCGCAGCTAACCAACAAGAGATGCGTACTTTATTGCGCAGCCGTTGTGAGAGCGGTTTGAACTGGCGATATCGCGATAGTGCCACGATTGCTAAAGCAAAACAGCGGCTAGACGATGAACTAGCAACTGTGGCAACTCTTGGTTACGAGTCATACTTTTTAACTGTTGCCGACATTACCGATATGGCGCGCGAACGTTCGATCCGAGTAGCAGCTCGTGGCTCAGGTGCTGGTTCCTTGATCTGTCATTTGCTTGGCATTTCAGGAGTCGAGCCAATGACCCACGGTTTACTGATGGAGCGTTTCTGTTCGCCGCTTCGTCGGGCATTGCCAGATATTGATATCGATGTTGAATCTGATCGCAGACTTGAAATTTATGATTTAGTTTTTAAACGTTATGGCGATAGTGACTGGAGTAAACCTGGCAATAAATCGCGTTGTGCAACTGTGGCAATGGTTGATACCTATCGGGCTCGACATGCCATTCGCGATACCGGCGCTGCCATGGGAATGTCGCTGGGCGAGATTGATCTAATCGCTAAATCTTTACCACATGTGCGAGCACGCCATATCTCCCAAGCGCTGGCAAATTTGCCTGAGCTAAAAAGTTTAAATTTATCCGCACCTCTTACCGCCATGACTATTTCATTAGCCGAGCGCCTCGATGGCTTGCCACGCCACTTAGCGATGCACCCATGCGCCGTTGTGTTATCTGATGGCGGCTTGCTAGATCGGGCACCACTAACACTAAATGCTGGTGGTTATCCGATGGTCGAATTTGATAAAGATGACGTCGAAGCAGTTGGGTTATTGAAGTTAGATATTTTGGGTGTGCGCATGCAATCAAGCATTTCTTTTGCCCTCTCTGAGATCGAACGCACTGAAGCTAAAAATATTGATATCGACGCAGTCTCGTTAGCTGACGATGAAACTTTCGAACTGATTAAATCAACTAAGACGCTCGGGATATTTCAAATTGAAAGCCCAGGGCAGCGCGAGCTAGTCGGCAAACTCGAACCAAATACTTTTAACGATTTAATTATCGAGATCTCACTCTTTCGCCCAGGGCCAGTTAAAAGCGACATGATCACGCCGTTTCTAAAAGCCCGGCATGGTTGGTCGCCAGCTAAATTAATTCATCCAAGGTTGCACGATATTTTGGCTGAAACCGAAGGCGTAGTGGTCTTTCACGAACAAGTAATCCGCATCATTGCTGAAATGGCTGGGGTCTCATTGGCCCAAGCCGACGAGAAACGGCGTGCACTTGGCGATCGCGATGGCCAGCAAGAAGTCTGCGATTGGTTCTTTCCGGCTGCCACCGAGGCTGGTTTTGAGCTGCCGGTAATTAACGAAGTTTGGGAAGTCCTGCGCGCTTTTGCATCCTTTGGTTTTTGTAAAGCACATGCGGCTGCGTTTGCGCTGCCTACCTATCAATCGGCTTGGCTAAAAACTCATTACCCAGCAGCTTTCTTAGCTGGTGTTTTAACCCATGACCCAGGCATGTATCCGAAACGGTTAATTCTCGATGAGGTGCGCCAATTAGGTTTAACGATCGCGCCTCTTGATATTAATTACTCTGATCGGGTTTATCGAGTTGAAGATAATGGCAGTGCAATTCGCATTTCACTATCAACAGTTAGCGGCATCAGCGATCGCGAAATTCAAAGCATTATTGCTGCCCGGCCCTATGTTGATCTGGCAGATTTCTTCCGTCGTTCTGGGGCAGCAGTACCAACGATTGAATCACTAATTCTTACTGGGGCTTTCGATGCGATACATAATTTAGCTAGCACCGATTTAAATAGACGCGATCTCTTACTGCACTTAAGTGACTTGCAACAAGGGCCAGTACAGGCAATCTCTGGTTCGCAATTAACTTTTGGTTTTGCACCCCCTGCACTAATTCCAAGTGGTTTGCCTGAACTGCGCGAGAGTGAAAAAGTGCAACACGAGGTAGAGCGCCTCGGTATGGATATAACGCATCATATGATCGAGTTCTATGGCGAGTTTCTAAATGCAATTGGCGCAGTGCGTTCATCTGAACTTTTAAAGCAGCGCTCCCGAACTTCAATCTTGGTTGCCGGCGTTAAAGTAACTTTGCAGACCCCACCAGTTCGATCAGGTAAACGAGTAATTTTCTTAACGTTAGATGATGGTTACGGCTGTAGCGATGCGACCTTCTTCCCTGATGCCCAAACTGATTACGCCAGCACGCTTTATAACTCAGAATTGTTATTAGTACGGGGCGAAGTTCGCCGCACTGGTGCCAGGGGAGTATCGCTACGCGCCGATGCTGCTTGGTCGCTATCTGATGTCTACACCCAGTGGTTAGCAAATAAATCAGATGCATCTAATAAGGTGGCGATATGAGTACGGAACCAACTGAGGGCACCGCAACGATTCTGCATGTTGATATGGATGCTTTCTATGCCTCAGTTGCCGAACGAGATGACCCATCACTACGCGGTAAGGCTGTTGTAGTTGGGGCAGGAGCACGCGGTGTTGTGTTGTCGGCAAATTACGCAGCTCGCAAATATGGAATACGCGCCGCAATGCCAGTTGGTCGGGCAAAGCGAATGGCACCACATGCAATTTTCGTTACTCCCGATCATCAGCGATATTCCGAAGTCTCAGCAAAAGTAATGGAGATCTTCGATTCATTCACGCCACTAGTCGAGCCAATTTCACTCGATGAAGCTTTTCTTGATGTAACAGGTGCTCGCAAACTTCTTGGTACCGGCCGCGAGATAGCAGTTGAAATTCGTCGGCAAGTTGAAGCCAGCGAAGGCATTACTTGTTCAGTTGGTATCGCACCTTCTAAGTTCATTGCCAAGTTAGCATCTGGCCATTGCAAACCAAATGGCATTCTAGAAATTCCGGCTGATCGAATTCTAAATTTTCTACATCCACTACCTGTAAATGCAATTTGGGGTGTCGGGCCAAAGACCGCTGAAACCCTTGAACGATTAGGTTTGCGTACTGTTGCCGACATTGCCAATCTGCCACGGGCCACATTAATTCGCGCACTGGGTCAAGCAAGTGGTGCCTCACTTTACGAATTAGCTTGGGGCCGCGATTATCGTGACGTGACACCTAATGAACCAGATAAAAGCATTTCAGCAGCCGAAACATTTGCGCAAGATATTGATGATCCCGAGGAAATTTTGCAAGAGTTTCTGCGTCTTACTGAAAAAGCTGCATCCCGATTACGTGAAAACAATTACTATGCCAAAACAATTTCGATCAAAGTTCGATTTGCTGATTTCTCAACTATCTCGCGTTCAAAAACTTTGCCACTACCCATAGATAGCACTCACGATATTTATGAAATTGCTAAAACACTTTACTTAGCCCTGAACTTAGATAGAGCTCGCTTGCGCCTAGTTGGCATCTCACTTGATAACTTGAGCGAGGCAGCTCCAGAGCAGTTACTTCTTGGCGCTCGCGAGAAAGGCTGGCGAGAGGCTGATTCGGCAATTGATCGGGCCAAATTGCGCTTTGGCGGGGGCAGCGTGCGGCCTGGGCGGCTGATTAGGAAATCCTCAGCAGATCCAAAGGAGTCAGAGGGCGAAAAAAGTAGCGAGTAAGGCGCACATGTTCTATTGTGACCTTATGCCACTTTCCGAGCGTGAAGAGAAGCTACTGGCCCAGATGGAAAAAGCCCTCTTGGCCGATGATCCACGCCTAGTTTCAGCGCTAACCGGGGCTCCTACAAAAGCTAGCCGCCGCAATTTAGGTTTAGCGGTGGTCCTATTTTTTGCAGGTTTTGGTGCAGTTTTCGGTGGTCTATTTAGCAAGATCTACCCAATTAGCTGGGTTGGATTTTTGATTTGCTTAACTGGTTTATCAATTCTTGCCGCAGGTCTTAAAGGCAAAGTTGAAGCAATTGCTAAAGGGCAACGGCCGGCAAAACCAGCTAAAAAGGGCTTTAAAGAGCGTATGGATAATCGTTGGGATGAACGCGGTCGCGATCCGCTGGAATAATTTTTAGCAAGCATTCGATAGCCAGGCCCCCAGTTGGGGGTCTTTTTTTATGCCCGCTAGACCTTTGCCAATTTGAGAAATCAGCTAAAAATCAAGTGGAGGGATCTGCCCACAAAAAGGGGGGATTAGGGAAATAAGTGGCGAATGGTGGTTGCAAATGGAGGAAAAGGGAGTAAAGTGGGGAACTAGAGCATTCAAACCTTGGGGAAGGGGGAGCTCATGTTTCTTGGCACTCACGAGCCTCGCCTTGATGAAAAGGGCCGTTTAATCCTTCCTGCCAAGTTCCGCGAAGATCTTTCTGCCGGCCTAGTAATTACTAAAGGCCAAGAGCGTTGTCTTTATGTATTTCCATCAGCTGAATTTGCAACTCTCACCGAACAACTTCGTCAAGCACCAGTAACTGTTAAAGGTGCTCGTGACTACATGCGCGTGATGTTTGCTGGCGCCCACGATGAAATTCCTGATCGTCAAGGTCGCATAACTATTCCGCAAGCACTTCGTACATATGCCGGCCTTGATCGCGATTGCGTTGTTATCGGCGCAAATACTCGCGTTGAAATCTGGGATTCAACTTCTTGGAACCAATACCTAAGCGATCGCGAAAAGGGATTCGCTGAAGTTTCCGAGGAGGTGTTCCCAGGTCTCTTTTGATCTAACCACTATCTCTTTTGGCCACCGCCGACCCTACGAAAACGGCGCCCCTTCCCCGGTGCCGTTTATGAAATTCCGTCGGCCGGCGGTGACCAGAGCAGATAGCGATAACGAAAAACAGAACATGGAACACAAGCAGTAAAGAAGTAGAGCCAGGCAAGTAAATGAAAGGGGGAGAAGATGCTAGAACATATTTCAGTAATGCGCGATACCTGCGTTGATCTTCTAACCCCCGCAATTAATAAATCAGAAAATCCAGTTGTCGTAGATGCAACTCTTGGTTTAGGTGGCCATAGCGAAGCGCTACTTGAATCAAATCCAAATTTAGTTTTGATTGGCATCGATCGCGACCTAGATGCAATTGTTAAAGCAAAGAATCGACTAGCTAAATTTGAAAATCGCGTAAAACTAAATCATGCAATCTTTGATGAAATAACAGATGTAGTAAACAGTTTCGGTTTTGAACAAGTTGATGGAATTCTTTTTGACTTAGGTGTTTCATCGATGCAGCTTGATCAAAGCGATCGCGGATTTTCTTATTCACAAGATGCCCCACTTGATATGCGCATGGATCGTTCAACTGGAATTACGGCAAGTGAAATCATTAACACATACGCTCCTGGCGAACTAGTACGAATTCTGCGCACTTATGGTGAGGAAAAATTCGCTACTCGCATTGTTGAGAACATAGTTAAAGAGCGCGCTAAAGCACCACTTAACTCAACTGCTCAACTAGCAACTTTGGTTAAAGAGAGCATTCCCGCAGCGACTCGTCGCACCGGCGGCAACCCAGCTAAGCGCACTTTTCAGGCACTTCGAATCGAAACTAATGATGAACTTGGCGCAGTTAATCGTGCTATTCCGCAAGCTCTTGAGCTGCTTAAAGTTGGCGGCCGTTTAGTCGTGATGTCTTTCCAGTCACTTGAAGATCGCATCGTAAAAGAGATTTTTACACAAGCAACAACATCAGGGACTCCACGTGATTTGCCAATTGACCTACCTGAATTTGCAGCGAAGTTTGCTCTAGTGGTTCGTGGCTCAGTTCTACCAAGTGAAGCAGAGATTGCCGCGAACTCGCGTGCGCAATCAGTTCGTCTACGTGCAATAGAACGGTTGGCCGCATAATGGCAATTACAGCGCTGGCTCCAGCAATAAGTCGATCAAAACAGAAGGTGATTGAGCGCTCTTCTGAAGTTGCTCTTCGCCTGGTTCCTAAGATTGACATGGACAAGCGAGCCGACCAAAGAGTCTTCATTCTTTTCTTAACGGGCATTGGCGCACTTGGACTGGTGTCACTTCTGTTTGTAAATACCCTACTCGCGCAAGATGCCTTCAAGCTTTCGAAGTTACAACTAGAAGCGCGGTTACTTACTGATCAACGTGAAGCTTATATTCGTCAATTAGATCGAATCTCATCGCCAATGTCTCTAGCTGCCGCGGCCACTGAAATGGGCATGAAGCCTTCTTCTAATCCAGTCTTCTTAAACCTTGATAAAACAATGGTTCCTGCAACTGAGGCAGTTACTGGAGGATCAAATGGGTAATTTCGCTCTAGCTCGCAAGCGCATCCAAGTTTTAATTGCGCTGACCTTAATCTTTATGACGATATTCGTTGCAAAGGTTATTTGGGTGCAGGTAGTAACTGCCAACTCAATTAGAACTTGGGCTGCTAATGAGATGGAGAACGTTGCAACGCTGCAAGCACCTCGCGGCACGATCACCGATGTAAATGGCGTTGCTTTGGCAAAGAGCGTAAATGCCATCAATATTGTGGTTGACCAAAGCGCGATTTCTAACCCAGCTTTCACTGCCAAGTTTGCTTCACCAATTTTGGGAATGCCAGTTTCAGAACTTCAGACACTTTTTACCGGTGAATTGAAGTGGAAATTGATTTACCGCAATGCCAAGCCTGCGGTTTGGACTGCCCTCAAGAACGCTATTTATGAACATAACAGCGCGCTAGAACCTAAAGAATTTGATCAACGAATTACGGCTTTCTATCCAGAGCGTGCCTATATCCGCGAATACCCATCTGGTTCTCTAGTGGCATCGCTGATTGGTTTTGTTAATCAAGAAGGCACTGGCGCAACTGGCTTGGAATCAAGCATGAATTCGATTATCACTGGCACCAATGGCAAATACTCATATGCCAATGGTTACGGCGCAGAGATTCCTGGTTCACAATCTGAAATCATCGCGGCTAAAGCTGGTACTTCAATTCGCTTAACTATTGATCGCGATATTCAGTGGGTAGCGTCTAAAGCTATTGCCGATGCAGTTAAGTCCTCGCGCGCAAGTAGCGGAACCGTAATTGTGATGGACCCAAAGACTGGTGCAATTTTGGCACACGCAACAGCGCCAACATTTAATCTAAATAATCGTGACAGCATCTCACTAGCTGCGATGCGTAATCCTTCAGTTCAAGATGTATATGAACCAGGTTCGACCGGAAAAATTATGACAATTGCGGCAGCAATTGAAGAAAAGAAAGTAACGCCAACAACTGTATTTACTATTCCATTCAAAGTTAAACGAGGTGGAAGCTTTTTTCATGATCACGAACCTCACCCGAAACAACGGTTAACAACTTCTGGAGTTCTAGCGGTATCAAGCAACACAGGAACAATCATGATTGGTGAAATGCTCACAAATAATCAACTGCATGATTACCTAACTAAGTTCGGAATTGGCGTCAGCACTGGTTCTGGTCTACCTGGAGAGTCGCGCGGAATCCTTCGCCCAGTTTCCGATTGGTCGGGCACCACAGCGCCTACCGTTGCATTCGGTCAGGGATACTCGGTTACGGCTATGCAAGCGACCAGCGTTTTCGCCACAATCGCAAACAATGGTGTGCGTGTATCGCCAACTGTAATTGCCGGAACTAATGAAGCTAATGGAAACTTCACACCTGCTAAGTCCCGTGTAAGTGAGCGAGTAATCAGCGCTGATACTGCCCAAAAAGTCCGGCTCATGATGGAGAGCGTGGTTTCTGGAAACGGTACAGCGCCTTCTGCAGCTATTCCGGGATATCGAATTGCTGGAAAAACCGGAACTGCAAATCGTTATAACGATATCTGTGGTTGCTATAGCGGCTACACAGCGTCATTTATTGGTTTTGCACCAGCAGATGCACCTAGATATGTAATCTCAGTAACTATTCAAGATCCTAAGGGATTGCACTGGGGTGGATATCTTGGTGGTCCAGTCTTTAAGAAGGTAATGTCATTTGTTCTTGAGTCAAAGCACATCCCACCAACCGGCACCAAGATAGTTCCGATTGCCCTAACTGAGAAAGCGCTAGTAAAGGCAAAAGAAAACGAAAAAGCTGCCACTAACTCAACAAGCGGCTCATTCTAAAATGTTACGACCACACGATCTCATTGCTGGAAGAACTCTTCGTGCGGTCAGTGAACTCATTTCAGCAAGTTCAAGCTATTCAGATTTAGATCACATTATGGTGACTGGAGTTTCAATTGATTCGCATCAAATTGAAGCTGGCGATTTGTTTGTAGCAGTAGCTGGTGAAAAAGCTCATGGTGCAACTTATGCCGGAAGTGCGAAACTAAATGGTGCTGTTGCAGTACTAACTGATCAAGTAGGTGCTGCACTTGTAACCGATCTGCCCGTGCTAATTGTTGCAAACCCGAGAGCAGCCGCAGGTGTTGTGGCAGCTTGGCTGCACAATGAACCGATGCGTGACATGTTTAGCGTCGCAGTTACAGGCACTAATGGCAAGACCACGGTAACAACGCTGCTCCATCAAATTGCGATGGCCGCGAGCCGGCAAAGTGGCTTAATAGGAACTGTAGAAACTCGAATTGGCGATGAGGTGGTTGCAGCACTACGCACCACCCCTGAAGCCCCAGAACTGCAATCTTTAGCTGCGGTAATGCGCGAACGTCACATGCGTAATCTGTTTATGGAAGTTTCTAGCCATGCGGTTTCCTTAAATCGAATTGGTGGTGCTCAATTTGATATCGCAGCCTTTACTAATTTGTCCCAAGATCACTTGGACTTTCATGGGGATATGGACTCTTACTTTGCGGCTAAAGCAGCCCTCTTTACCCATAAATATGCTGATTCTGCTTATATAAACATTGACTCTGTTTGGTCGAAAAAGTTACTCGAAATTCAAGATTTGCCGGTAACAAAGATCTCACGCAATGTTAAGTCAGCCGATTGGTATTTCGAACGAATTGAAACTGGCGTGCACAGTACCGTGATCGCGATTAGGGGTACTGGCGGAATATTAATTGAGACCACCACTAAGTTAGTGGGAGATTTTAACTTAGATAATTTGTTAATGGCAGTAGCGATAAGCGTTGCAAGCGGTATTGACCCAATCGATATCGCAGCAATTACTCCAAAACTAGTGGGCGCTGAAGGTCGACTTGAGAAAATAGATTTGGGGCAATCCTTTAGCGCTCTCGTTGATTATGCGCACTCACCAGATTCAGTAACCCGAGTTTTAGCAGCGCTCCGTGAAAGCACATCTGGCAAAATCATTGCAGTCTTAGGTTGTGGTGGCGATCGCGACAAGAGCAAACGTCCATTAATGGGTGCCGCTTTGTTAGCTGGTTCAGATGTTGCAGTATTTACTAGTGACAATCCACGAAGTGAAGATCCCGCTCAAATCGTTAAAGAGATGGTCTCTGGATTAACTCTGCCAGCAAGTGCTGCAATTGAGCTTGATCGCAAACGAGCAATCCAAATTGCGGTGGCCGCTGCAAAGCCTGGTGATGTAGTCGTGCTTCTTGGAAAAGGACATGAGCCCGGGCAAGAAATCGCTGGCATTAAACATAGCTTTGATGATCGCTTAGAACTAGCTGCGGCGATTGAGGCAGCGTCATGATCAAGTTATCAGCACGGGAAATTTCCCTAATCGTAAATGGCACTCTTCATGGCGATGAAAACATTATGGTCACACAAGCGCCAGTATTCGACTCTCGCCAAGCCAAAGCAGGATCGATATTTCTAGCGCTAGTGGGTGAAAATTCTGATGGGCATAACTACTGTTCTGATGCTTTTTCAAACGGTGCAGTATTGGCACTTACCACCAAAGTAGTTGAAGAACCTTGTGTGGTTGTGGCTGATGTAATGCAGGCGATTGCCGACCTAGCCAAATTTGTGCGAGTACAGCTAAATGATTTAACTGTAATAGGAATAACTGGCTCACAAGGAAAAACCACGACTAAGGATTTACTTAACTACATTCTTTCCTCAGTTGGCGAGACCATCGCACCAAAGGGTTCCTTCAACAATGAATTGGGTGTGCCGTTAACAGTTTTGGAATGTAACGAGAAAACGAAGTATTGCATTCTCGAGATGGGCGCCCGGCATATCGGGGATATCTCAGTGTTATGTGAAATTGCTAAACCTAAAATTGGCGCGGTTCTTAAGGTTGGCAACGCACACATTGGTGAGTTTGGTTCCCGTGAAGCAATCGCGCAGGCTAAATCAGAATTAGTTACCTCACTTACCAGTGGCGGAATTGCGATCCTCGGAACTTATGATCAATTTACTCCGGCCATGAAAGTGGCTGAGGGAGTTGAGGTTTTAACTTTTGGCGAAAGAAGTGATTGCAATGTACGGGCTGCAGATGTAGAGATTCGCGAAGGTCGCCCACATTTTGATCTCGTAACAAAATCAGGACGCGCAGCAGTTGGTATGCGTCTAGTTGGGCTTCATCAAATTCCAAATGCGTTAGCAGCTGCCGCTATATCCAGTGCGCTTGGGTTATCTGTCGATCAAATAGCTGGGGCACTTTCTATGGCTGAACTGGCAAGCAAGTGGCGTATGGAGATATTTGAATTAAACGGTCGCCTAATGATCAACGATTCTTACAACGCTAATCCTGAATCAATGGCTGCGGCGTTACGCACCCTTGCACTTTTTGCACAAGAGCGCGGTGGATCATCCTGGGCAGTTCTAGGAAAGATGCATGAGTTAGGTCCGTCTGAGAACGAAGACCATGTTGCTATCGGAAAACTAGTTAGCGATTTAGGAATCGATCAGTTACTTACAGTTTCTATGCCTGCCTATGGGCAAGGCGTTTCAAGTGATAGCGAAACAACAGTGCATGAATTTAATGAGAAAAGTTCAGTGGTATCCCTGTTGAATCAGATGCAATCTGGCGATGTTTTAATGGTGAAAGCTTCCCGCGCCGAACATTTCGAAGAAATAGCCCAAGAAGTAGCTGCGAACTGGCAAACTGATGCAGGAAAGAAGGATGACGAATAAATGAGACAGATTCTTATCTCGGGCGCTGTAGGGCTCTTCTTCGCTTTATTCGGCACACCCGTTCTGATTCGTTTATTAGCTAAACGCGGTTACGGCCAGATAATTCGCGATGACGGCCCAAGTTCGCACCACACAAAGCGCGGCACGCCAACCATGGGCGGCTTGATTATTATTTTTGCGGCAATCGCTGGATATTTGATCAGTCATGGAATCACTCAGACCGCGATGACCGCTTCGGCGCTTTTAGTTATTGCGCTAGTAGTTGCATTAGGTTTCGTAGGATTCCTAGATGACTGGCTAAAGGTCTCTCGTGAGAAATCTCTGGGTCTTAAGGGCCGTTATAAAATTCTTGGGCAGGTAATAATCGCGGCAACATTCGGAATTTTTGGAATTAGGTTTGCCGATAGTTCTGGCCTAACACCAATCTCATTGAATTTATCTGTGGTGCGCGATACCAGCATTGTTCTTGGTGGGGTAGTAGTAGTTATCTGGATTGCTTTAATGGTAACTGCAACAAGTAATGGCGTGAATTTAGCCGACGGTCTAGATGGTCTTGCAACCGGTGCTTCAGTAATGACGTTCTTAGCATTTATCCTGATTGGCGTTTGGGAATTTGGTCAAAGTTGCGCAATAGCTATCGACCCAACAGGTGGTTGCTACGCGGTTCGAGACCCATTGGACTTAGCGGTATTAGCTGCAGCCCTTGCCGGTGCATGTACGGGTTTTCTTTGGTGGAATGCTTCACCAGCACAAATATTTATGGGCGATACCGGATCTTTAGCTTTGGGTGGTGCACTAGCAGGTTTGGCTTGCACCTTAAGAGTGCAGCTACTGCTAATTCCGCTGGGTGGACTGTTTGTCATTATTACGATGTCGGTGATCATTCAAACTCTCTATTTCAAAGCTACAGGCGGAAAAAGAATTTTTCGAATGGCCCCGTTACATCATCACTTTGAATTAAAAGGCTGGGGCGAAGTAACAATTGTGCTGCGCTTCTGGATCATCGCGGGGCTATGTGTAGCCCTTGGTTTAGGCCTCTTCTACGCTCAATGGGTTGCGCTTTAAGCGTTAAACAATGGCAATTACTCCGACAGTTTTTCCATTAGAGATATCAACTCTTAGCGGCGTGCCTATCGCGCATGCGCAAATGTTGGTACTTGGCGGCGGGGTTACCGGTCGATCTGTGGCACAAGTATTAAGCAACATGGGTGCAGAAGTTTCAATTTATGACGAGAACGAGAGCAGTACCTTTGATTTTCCTCGAGTAACAATAAACGAGTTAGCAAATATCAATTGGGTGGCTGCAGTTGTTTCACCAGGTTGGCGGCCAGTTCACCCAGTAATTGCCGATCTACGAAATCGAGAAATTCCGCTATTAAATGAAATTGATATTGCGTGGGAAATCAAGCAACAGGTCGCACCAGAACAGAAGTGGTTAGCAATTACCGGCACTAACGGCAAGACCACAACTGTCGAACTTACTGAATCTATTCTAAAAGCCGCTGGAATAAACGCATTTGCTTGTGGCAATGTTGGTACACCCGTTATAGATGCGGTTACCTCTGAGAATAAGTATGACTATTTGATTCTAGAACTTTCCTCATTCCAGCTTCATTGGTCTGAGACTGCTGAGTTTGTGGCGGGCTCAATCCTAAATATTGCGCTGGACCACATTGATTGGCATGGCTCGTTTTCTGAATATGCTAAGTCCAAACTTGATTTACTAACTCGCTCCGTTACCGCCATCCTAAATGGCGATGATGTGGCGGTCGTCGAAGGTAGCCAACACTGGCAAGGTCGAAAAGTTTTCTACACCCTGCAAACTCCTAAGCCAGGTGAGATTGGGTTAGTTGAAGATTTGTTGGTCGATCGAGCTTTTGTAGTAGATCCAATGGAAGCGGCTATGTTTTGCGAACTAAATGAAGTTCAACCAACTGCGCCTCATTCGGTTTCCAATGCCTTAGCTGCTGCGGGCCTAGCGCGCGCTGTTGGCGTTGACCACGAAGTTATTCGAGGAGCAATCAAGGGATTTCGTCCAGGACGCCATCGCATCGAATTAGTTTTAGAGCACGACGGGATTCGCTGGATTGATGATTCCAAAGCAACCAACCCGCATGCTGCTCAAGCATCTGTCATGTCCGAACTAAGCGTGGTTTGGATTGCTGGGGGATTGGCTAAAGGCGCTGAGATGACTGACTTAATTGCTCAAGTGGGATCTCGATTGCGTGCGGTTGTGTTAATCGGTACCGACCGCGAGTTGATTGCTAAAGAATTGCAGAGCAAGTTCCCGAATGTGGCCATAGTGCGAGTAGATCCAAAGCCTGGTCATGATCGAAGCAGTACCGAGAATGACTTCATGAACCAGATAGTTACTGAAGCAAAAAATCTAGCGCAGCAAGGTGATGCTGTGTTGTTGGCACCTGCTTGTGCCTCAATGGATCAATTCATTTCATACGGCGATCGCGGCGATCGTTTTGCTAAATCGGTACGGGAAATAGTGGGTAAAAATGACATCGCCAGTTAAGCGCAGCAAATTACTGCAGCCATTTAACACTTTTGCGCTCTTTGCGATCTGCGTTACGGCGTTAAGTATCTTGGGATTGATCATGGTTTTCTCGGCCTCGACAATTTATTCGACAAAGGTAAATGGCAATACTTACGGAACTTTCTTGCGTCAACTTATGTTCCTGGTTTTTGCTTTACCAGTTGGTTGGGTAGCAGCTAAGTTGCGCTTGAACTTATGGCGAGCAATTGGTCGTTATTCGCTAATCATTTCAATCGGCATGTTGGCCGTGTTACTTATTCCAGGTGTTGGTTACTCTGTTAAAGGAAACCGAAATTGGATTGATATCGGACCTTTTGTGGTGCAGCCATCCGAGTTTGCTAAATTTCTTATGATTCTTTGGGCTGCGACCATGCTGGCACAATATGAAAATGCCGGTGTAGTTCGAACAAATGTTTTGAAGTTAATTGTTCCTGGATACTTCGCAGTTCTTATCTTCGTATTGGCTGGAAAAGATTTAGGAACTGCCGCAGTTATCGGCGCAACAATGGCTGGACTACTTTTTGTCTCCGGAATCCCACTTCGCTTATTCGGCACAATTTCAGCGCTAGGTATGGCTGGAGTTAGCATTTTGATTTTGAGCGCGCCATATCGTGCTGCTCGATTTTTAGTTGTTTTCAACCCATTCGCTGAAGGCGACTATAAGAATTATGGTTGGCAACCAGCACATAGTTTGATGGGTCTAGCAACTGGCGGGCTTCTGGGCGTTGGCCTGGGCGCGAGCCGTCAGAAGTGGGGCAATTTAGCTGAAGCACATACCGACTTTATTTTCTCGGTAATTGGTGAAGAACTAGGTTTGCTTGGCACTATCGGCACCATTTTGCTTTTCTGCGGTTTGATTTTCGCCATCTTTAGAATCGCAATTCGTGCCAATGATCCAATGGTTAGATTTACTTGTGCCGGAATTGGCGTATGGATTTCGATTCAATGCTTCTTCAACATCGGTTCTGCAATTAGTTTGGTACCGGTTGTTGGCGTGACGTTGCCGTTGATTTCATATGGTGGCTCGTCGCTTATCTCTACCTATCTTGCGTTGGGCTTTGTTCTTGGCGCTGCTCTTCGGGACCCAGAAGTTGCTCGCGGAATTCGAGAGTTCAGAAAGTCAACCGCCAAATGAAGATTGTCCTAGCCGGCGCAGGAACAGCTGGACATATTGAACCAGCTTTAGCTGTTGCCGATGCATGGCGAAAAGAATTTCCTGCCAGTCAATTTGAGTTTGTTGGCACTTCCACCGGCTTAGAAAATACTTTAGTTACTGCAGCTGGATATAAGTTAACTCCAATTCCAAAAGTCACCTTACCGCGCTCCTTAAAACCTAGCGGTCTCTTAGCCCCGCTTAGATTCGGACAAGCACTTGCTAAATCAGGACAGATCGTAAAAGGCGCTGAGTGTGTAATTGGTTTCGGTGGATACGTATCGGCTCCGATCTATTTAGCGGCAGCAATGCGCAGAATCCCATTTGTAATTCATGAAGCTAATGCAGTTCCTGGCTGGGCAAATAAATTTGGCGCGTTTCTCGGTGGAGCGATGGCGGTAGGAAAGCCAGTTAAAGGCGGAAAGTTTAAGAACGCTGAAGTTGTTGGATTGCCACTAAAGCCAGCAATTAGCTCAGCTCTTGATTCAGCAAAGAGCGATTGGCCAGCTGCACGTGCTTCTGCCAAAGCCAAACTGGGAATAACTTCAGGCAAACCTTTATTGCTAATCATGGGCGGGTCTCAAGGTTCAGCCGCGATCAATTCAATTGTGGCTAGCTCGCTTTCATCGCTGCTAGTCAACTTTGAGATCCTTCATTCAGTTGGGGGAAAGAACCAACTGCCATCGTCAACTACTGGTTATCAGCCCGTTTCCTATATCCAAGATATGGCTACTGCTTATTTAGCTGCAGATTTAATAATCGGGCGTAGCGGTGCGATTACCTGTGCCGAGGTAAACGCATTAGGCAAGTATGCAATCTTTATTCCACTTGCCATTGGCAATGGCGAACAGGCTCGCAATGCTGATTTCCTGATCGAACAAGGCCGAGCAGAATTAGTTCAACAGAGTGAGTTTAGTAAAGAGTGGTTGCTGAACAACATCAGTCGCGGATTGGCAAAATCCCAAGGAAATATGGCTGGGAATGAAAGTGATCGCGACGCTTCGGCAAATATTGTTAAGTTAATGCGCCGTCATGCCAGAATTGCTTAAATGAAGCCGACACAATCTTTGCCAGAGTTAATTGGTAAACGTGTGCACTTCATTGGCATTGGTGGAGCCGGCATGAGTGGCCTAGCTCGCATTGCACTTTCGCACGGGATTAAGGTTTCTGGCTCTGACGCTAAAGATTCAAATGTTGTCGCAGCGCTAACCGCACTTGGGGCAAACGTTTCAGTAGGGCACAAGAGCGAGCACGTCGATGGTTCTGATTTGGTTGTTTTCTCAACTGCAATTTCTAAAAATAACCCAGAGTGGGTAAGAGCTACTGAATTAGGTTTACCGATAATTGCGAGAGCAACGGCCTTGTCGCTGTTAATGTCAGAATCAAAAAGTATTGCAGTCGCCGGAACTCACGGAAAAACCACTACTTCGTCAATGCTTACAGTTGCTCTACAAGCAACAGGTGTTGATCCCTCATTTGCGATCGGGGGCACAATTACTGCATCAGGTTCAAATGCTCATCGCGGAACCGGTGAGTTTTTTGTGGCTGAAGCCGATGAATCAGACGGCTCATTTGTTGCCTACCATCCTTACGGGGCAATAATCACAAATATTGAACATGATCACGTTGATTACTTTGCTGACGAGAACGCGGTATTTGAAGTCTTCACTGATTTTGTTAAGACAATTGCAAGCGATGGGTTTTTGATTTACTGCAATGACGATAAAGGTTCACGTAAACTCGGTAGCGCCGTAACAAATACCCGAACCTTCACTTACGGCACTTCGCCGGATTCAGATTTAGTAATAGATCAGATAACCCTGCTGCCTTTGGGCTCTAGTGGCCGAGCCATCTGGCATGGCAAGGTAATTGGGAAACTTGAACTTAATGTGCCTGGTCACCATAACTTGATGAATGCGGCTGCAGCACTTGCGGCCGGAATAGTTCTAGATCAAGTTCCGAGTGAATTGATCGATGGTTTAGCAACCTTTAAAGGCGCTGGGCGACGTTTTGAAATAAAAGGCACCGTCAACGGAATTCGCGTTATCGATGACTATGGACATCACCCTACGGAAATTGAAGTTACTTTAACTGCAGCACGTAGATTTGCTGGCGATGGTCGCCTGATCGTACTTTTCCAACCACATCGATATTCACGCACTAAAGCATTTATAGATAATTTTGCCACCACTTTGGACTTGGCAGATGAAGTAATTGTGCTCGAGATTTATGCAGCTAGTGAAAAACCTATTGCCGGAATCAGCTCCGAGGCTATTGTAGAAAAAATGAGTAACGGAAAATTCATCCCAAACTTTATGGAAGCTGTCGAAACAGTTGTTAAGTCGGCCAAGCCCGGTGATGTGATCATTACCCTCGGAGCTGGTGATGTAAGTTCATTAGCGCCAATAATCGTTGAAGAGCTTGCTAAGTAAATGCTCTATAGCAAACGTCGTCTTTTCTTACTAATCGCAGTTCTACTGACAGCTGGTTTGGCCTATTTACTTGGCTGGTCGAATGTCTTGACTGTTAAGGCGATTAGTTATACGGGAGCACCAACAAAGAGCAGTGAGGCAACGGTTAAGAATCTAGTTAGCGTAGAAGTTGGTCAACGTTTAGCTCGAGTAGAAATTCGCAAGATTGCTGGGCGCATTCAAACCTTGCCTTGGGTTGATAGCGCTGACTTATCGCGTAACTGGATTTCTGGAAAAATAGTTGTTGCAGTCACGCCACGCGTTCCAATTGCAACATTTAATGGCCAACTCATGGATGCAAGTGGAAAAAGATTTGAGTTGCCCGGTGGTTTTGATGCAAAGTTGCCATCAGTTTTTGCTAAAGACGCCAAGAGTGGATTAGCAGCGATCAAACTTTTTACTAAATTGCCCACAGAATTCTCAACCCGGACTTCAGCCTTTACTGCCACATCACCTGAAAATATTAATTTCAAAATTACCGAAGGCAAACGGTCTATAAAAATTATGTGGGGATCAGATAATGAAATCGAACTTAAACTCAAGGTATATAAGGCTTTAGTAGTTTTGCCAGAGAATTCAAGAATCGTAAAAATTGATTTAACTGAACCACGTTCTCCAATTGTGAAATAAACTTTCTATCTAAAATCGATTAAATAAAAAATAAAAAAGATGCGTGGCGGTCTTTGCCTACGTGCCTTACTCAGAATAGTTTCGCCTATATATCAGGCATAACAGTGATTCTCAACTTGAGGTTTACTGTTCTTTAGGAGGACAAATAGTGGCTTCACCACAGAATTATTTAGCAGTCATCAAAGTTGTAGGTATTGGTGGCGGTGGAGTTAATGCAATTAATCGCATGATTGATGTTGGCTTAAAAGGTGTCGAGTTCATCGCAATAAATACTGATGCACAACATTTGTTAATGAGTGATGCCGATGTGAAATTAGATATTGGTCGCAAATCTACTAAAGGTCTTGGCGCAGGTGCTGCTCCTGAAAAAGGACGCGAAGCTGCGTTAGATCATGCAGATGAAATTGAAGAAATTTTGCGTGGCGCCGATATGGTTTTTGTAACTGCAGGTGAAGGTGGTGGCACCGGTACTGGTGGCGCACCAGTTGTTGCAAAGATTGCTCGCGATTTAGGTGCACTCACAATTGGTGTAGTTACTCGACCATTTAGTTTCGAAGGCAAGATTCGTCAATCACAAGCAGATACCGGAATCGAAGAACTTCGTAGCGAAGTTGATACTTTGATTGTTATTCCAAATGATCGCTTGCTAGCAATTAGTGATCGCAGCATTACTGCAGTTGATGCATTTAGATCCGCTGATCAAGTGCTTCTCTCTGGCGTTCAAGGAATCACCGAGATCATTACACAGCCAGGTTTAATTAACTTGGACTTTGCAGATGTTAAAACGGTTATGACTGATGCTGGTTCTGCTTTGATGGGAATCGGATCTGCTCGTGGTGAAGATCGCGCCCGTCGTGCTGCTGAACTCGCAATTTCAAGTCCGCTACTTGAAGCGTCAATAGATGGTGCTATGGGTGTATTGCTTTCAGTTGCTGGCGGATCTGATCTAGGTCTCTTTGAAATCAATGAAGCTTGCGAACTTGTTCAAGCTTCAGCACATCCAGATGCGCGTATTATTTTTGGAACCACAATCGATGATGCACTCGGCGATGAAGTCCGTATTACAGTGATTGCAGCTGGATTCTCCGGGGGAGAACCGAAGAAGGTTTCAGTTCCAGTAATTAACGCTGCTGCTCTATCGGGCAACGCTGATCCACTGCCTACTAATGACCCAATCTCAGTGGCACTTGATTTAGATGGCGATCGTCCATTGCGCCCACGAGTAAAGTTTGAAGAACTTGTTTCTGAAGATGATATTGATGTACCAGACTTCATGAAGTAGGAATGGAAACCTTCTTTACTAATCGCCATGGTGGTTTTAGCCATGGCGATTATGCTTCCTGGAACTTAGCTACACATGTTGGCGATGACGAAGCAGTTGTTGAAAAAAATCGAGAAAAGTTACGCGAGCGAGTTGGCAATATCGCTGTAATGTCTCAAGTACATGGAGACGCAGTAGTTGTAATTGATCAATTACCTGACGAAGTTCCTGTTTGCGACGCGCTGATTACTAGTAATTCAGATTTAGCGTTAGTGGTAATGATTGCCGACTGCATTCCATTGCTATTGCGTAGTGAGAGTTTGGTTGCAGCAGTACACGTGGGCAGGGCTGGTTTAATGAATTCAATTGCGCTTAAAACGGTAGCCAGGATGCGTGACCTCGGTGCGATCAAAATTTCCGGAACCATCGGGCCGGCAATCTGCGGCAGTTGTTACGAAGTTCCGCAGGAATTACATGATCAAGTTGTTGCTGTACATCCGTTAGCTAGTAGCAGAACCGCAATTGGCACGCCCGCTCTAGATTTACCAAAGGCGCTAATGGCAGCACTAGCGCAGGTCGATGTGCTAGTTACGAGTTCAGCGGAATGCACTTTAGAAAATGATGACTATTTCTCTTTCCGCCGAAATAACAAGACCGGTCGTCAGGCAGGTGTAATTAAACTATGAGCGATCGCAAAGACGAGATAGCTAGGAATTTACAAGAAGTTAAAGAGCGCATTAGTAGTGCTGCTAAATCAGCAGGTAGAGACCCATCCGAGATTCAGTTGATTGTGGTCACCAAGACCTTTCCGATTTCGGATATCGAAATTCTGCGTGAAATGGGCGAATCAAATTTTGGCGAGAATAGAGATCAAGAGGCCGGCCCTAAAGCCGAAGCGATTCGCGCTACTTGGCATTTTCAAGGTCAGATTCAGAGCAATAAAATTAAATCAATATGCCAGTGGGCTGACGTAATTCATTCCATTTCCAGCGAAAAAGAAATCCTGAAATTTGCTCAAAGCCCGCGTAAACATCAAGTTTTCTTACAAGTTTCTCTAGACGGGCAAGAAGGCCGTGGGGGTGCGAGCCCGGCAGACTTAACGCAATTAGCTGACCTGGTAAATCAGAGCAATAACTTAGAACTTTTAGGCTTGATGGCAGTTGCACCTTTAGGAGTAGAGCCGATCAAAGCATTTGCTGATTTAGCCCAGATAAATCAAGGGTTTGCGAGCCAGTACCCAAATTCGAAATATCTATCAGCGGGCATGAGTGGTGATTTTGAAGCTGCCATAAAGTACGGAGCGACACATGTACGGGTGGGTAGTTCAATCCTCGGTTCCAGATCACCCCACTAGTAACCTTGTCCTATGGCATTTTCAGTTAACAAAATGGCGACCTTCTTAGGTCTAAAAGACGATCCAGAGCTAGATCAAGTAGCTGTTGCGCAAGAACCAGTGCGCTTCGGAGCGGTTTCAGTTCGCGAACCTCGCGGCGCGGCTGTGCGAAATGTTCCATCTCGCCCAGTTGCTGTTGCAGTGCAACCTGAGCTTTCACCGATGGATCGCATCGTTACTTTGCACCCACGCACCTATAGCGAAGCGCGCGCAATTGGCGAGCAATATCGCGAAGGTAATCCAGTAATCATGAATCTTAGTGACATGGAAGAAACCGAGCGCAAGCGTTTAGTTGACTTCGCAAGTGGTTTGGTTTTTGGACTACACGGAAGCATCGAACGCGTTACTTCAAAAGTATTTTTGCTCTCACCTGAGAATGTAAGCGTTAGCAATGATGCAAAAACTGCAGCAGCAGAAGCATCCTTCTTTAACCAGAGCTGATTCTTAGATGTTTAGTATTGGCGGATTAATCGCCGATTTACTTCAACTCTTCTTGCTCTGTTTATTCGTGCGCTTAATCCTTGATTATGTCCGCATGGCTAAACCTGATTGGCGCCCAAGCGGCATCATCTTGATTGCGGCAGATTTCATTTACGCGGTAACTGATAAGCCACTTCGTTTTGTGCGTCGCTTTGTCAAGCCACTTCGACTCGGCGGAATCAGCATCGATCTCTCAATGTTGATTCTCTTTATTGTAATTTCGCGGATTGCTCCGCTGCTTCGCTCGCTTTAGTTAATCCTGTTTAATCAGTTTAACTGTTAAGCCAAGTTCGTTATCTCCGATACTTAATGCGTTATCAACCTGCATTTGAGTTGCCAGAACTTCACCTTGGATATGCGATAGATCTGCAGCGATTGCAGCCATCACATCAGTATTCGCGTTATATGAGATGTTGATACGGTCCGAAATCTCAAAGCCATTGGTTTTGCGAGCATCTTGAATGAAGCGAACTACTTCGCGCACCAATCCGGCACTGATAAGTGCTGGGCTTAAAGCGAGATCAAGGGCAACGCTCTCGCCATCATGGCTGGCTACATTCCAGCCACTCTTAGGAGTCTCGGTTACTACTAGATCATCGAGATTAATTTCCCACTCGCCAACTTTGGCTAAATCATGTGAACGCAATGCCATAACTAACTCAGTTGGGTTTTGCGCTGAAATTGCTTTTGCAATCTCTTGTACCGCGCCGCCAAACTTTGTGCCAAGGGTACGGAAATTAGCTTTGATGGAGATGTCAACTAATTCGCCATCAGCACTTGCAATGTCTTCGAGGTCAATCACATTTAGCTCTTCAGCGATCTGCTCTTTCATGGCAACCGGTAGCGCCGCCCAGCCTTTCGCTGAAATCAATGCGCGTTGCAATGGTTGACGAATTTTGACGCCACTTTCGGCGCGAGCTGCTCTGCCTAATTCGACGATGCGTTTAGTTAAAGCAACTTGCGCAGATAGTGTGGCATCAATCTGGGATCGATTAGCTACCGGGAAATTAGTTAAGTGAACCGAGCTAGCTGCATTTGCATCAACTGGGCGAACTAAGACTTGCCAAACTTCCTCAGTAATAAATGGCACCATCGGCGACATCAATTGAGTTAGAACAACAAGTGATTCATGCAAAGTTGCCATTGCTGCAACATCGCCATCCCAGAATCGGCGCCGAGAGCGACGCACATACCAATTAGATAAATCATCGATAAATGCAGCTAGCGCCTTGCCAGCACGTTGTGAATCGAAATCACTAAGTGCCTCATCAACTTCAATTATCAAGGTTTGTAATTCGCTATTGATCCAGCGATCCATCAATGGTCTAGTTGTCATCTCTGGCGCTTGCGACAATTCAAAGTTCGCTGCTTGTGCGTATAAAGCGTGGAAGGAAACGGTATTCCAATAAGTTAGCAAGGTTTTGCGGATAACTTCGGTAATCGCTTCGTGCCCAACTCGTCGCGCAGACCAAGGCGAACCAGCTGCCAACATGTACCAACGAATCGCATCGGCACCATGTTGTTCCATTAGTGCCATAGGTTCTAGAACATTGCCTAGGTGCTTACTCATCTTGCGACCATCTTTATCAAGAATGTGGCCAAGGCAGAGAACGGTCTTATATGAAGATTGATCGAAAACGAGGGTTCCGATTGTCATTAACGTGTAGAACCAGCCACGAGTTTGATCGATTGCTTCGCAGATAAAGTCGGCCGGGTAGGCGGCAGCGAATTTCTCTTTGGAACCTTCTTTATGTGGGTACCCGAATTGCGCAAAAGGCATGGCACCTGAGTCATACCAGCAGTCGATAACTTCTGGGGTACGAGTCATTGGTTCTTTGCACTCTGCACAACTAAATGAAATGTCATCAACAAATGGCCGGTGTGGATCAAGGTTGGAAAGCTCTTGCCCAGCTAGTTCGCCGAGTTCGGCTAACGAACCAACACAAACTTCATGTTTATTCTCGCAGCGCCAAATTGGCAGCGGCGTACCCCAGAAACGATTACGGCTTAACGCCCAGTCAATATTGTTATTCAACCAGTCACCATAACGACCGGTCTTAATGGTTTCTGGATGCCAATCAGTCTTTTCGTTCTCACGAATCAACGCATCTTTGATTGAAGTTGTGCGGATATACCAAGAAGGTTGCGCGTAATAAATCAAGGCAGTGTGACAGCGCCAGCAATGTGGGTACGAGTGCTCGTATTGCACATGCTTATAAAGAACGCCAAGAGATTTCAACTCTTTAACTAACGGTTTGTCAGCATCCTTAAAGAAGTGACCGCCCACTAATTTAACTTCTGGTAAAAACTTGCCATCGGGTGCAATCGGATTAACAACTGGCAATCCGTATGAGCGACAGACCGCTAAGTCATCGGCACCAAAAGCGGGGGATTGATGTACTAAACCGGTTCCATCTTCAGTAGTTACGTAAGTGGCTAGAACCACAAAGTGGGAATCCGGAATTTCTACGAAATCAAATGGGCGTTGGTACTTAGTGTGTTCCAGTGCGCTTCCGGGCATGCTCTGCAAGATTTCAACTTCACCTTTTAGGGCTGAGATTAAGTTCTCGGCAACGATGAGAACTTCACTGCTAGAAACATCATCTTGAACCGTTGTTACCTTTGCGACAACGTAGGTAACTTCAGGGTGCACGGCAATTGCGGTGTTAGATACCAAAGTCCACGGAGTGGTTGTCCAAACCAAAAGGGCTGCGCCAATTTCTTGTAGCGACCCACTAGTTACCGGAAAACGCACAAATACTGAGGGATCAGTAACGGTTTCGTAGCCTTGCGCGAGTTCGTGATCTGAAAGACCGGTTCCACAACGAGGGCAATATGGTGCAACCCGATGATCTTGAACTAGTAAACCTTTTTGCCAAATCTCTTTTAAACTCCACCAAACACTCTCGACATATTGTGGCGACATCGTCCAATAAGCTTCTTCAAAATCAACCCAAAAGCCCATGCGATTAGTCATGTCGGTAAATGCACCTACGTGACGTTGTACTGACTCGCGACACTTGTCGTTAAACGCAGCGATACCAAATTTTTCGATATCACCTTTTCCGGCAAACCCAAGTTCTTTTTCAACTGCAATTTCAACTGGTAAACCATGGCAATCCCAACCAGCATTGCGAATTACTTGCTTGCCCTTCATGGTGTGAAAACGCGGGAAGACATCTTTAAATACGCGAGCTTCAATGTGATGAGTGCCAGGTAATCCATTGGCAGTTGGGGGACCTTCATAGAAAGTCCAAGTGTCAGCGCCATTACGGTTGCTGACTGACTCTTCAAAAACTGAATTTTCTTTCCAGAAAGTCAGGATGGAACGCTCCATCGCAGGTAGATCAATAGCTGCTGGGATTGCGCGAAATGTCATTTACTTCTCCATCTTCATAACTTTCGAAAATGGAGGGACGGGTTTCGCTACTTAGCGATCACCGCGGTACCACCCGCCTTATCTACCGCTTAACCGCTTAACTACAATGGCCATCGCTGTAGATCACTTATTTACTAGCGTTCATTTTCCAGTTCTACCGCGGCAGTTGCCGCCTCTTCTGGAACGCTCTCAGGTGATGGCCTGGTCAATGCGCTTTGAACCTGTCGGAATACTATTCCAAGCCAAGGCTGGCAACCAAAATTTGCCCGAATTGGTCGCAGCACGGTGGCGTGAGTGGCATTTAGCGCCTATTCAGCATAAGGTGCCCCGCGTGCCTACCAAAAAGAATGCTAAACCCGCTGTGAAAAAAGCCCCTGCCAAAAAGGCTGCCCCAGCGAAGAAAGCAGTTGCAAAGAAGGCGGTAGCCAAGAAAGCTCCTGCTAAAAAAGCGGCCCCAGCCAAGAAAGCTGTAGCCAAAAAAGCGGCGCCGGCAAAGAAGGCGGCCCCAGTTAAAAAAGCTCCGACCAGCATTGCTCGCCCAGCAGCAACTAAGCCAGCGTCGAGCAAAACAATTGGCAAGCCATTTCCGGCTAAGGCTGGTTCTAAAACCACTATTAGCGTTGATGAAAAATCCCAAACTGTAAGTGTCAATACTGTCGTAATCGCGCCCGTTGAAGTTGTGGTCGAAGAACGACGTTTAGTAATGCCACCACCACCGCGTCCTAATAAGAGTGGTAAAAAGATTGCACCTCTTAAGCCACTAAAAGCAGCACCAGCACCATTGGTCGCCGCTGAAAATGAAGGTGCCTGGACAGCTACCGAACTTAAGGCAATCCGCAATGAGATTTCAAAAGAACTTGTTCGCTTAAAAGATGAGTTAGCAAAAGTTGAAATCGAAATGGATGACTTGATTCATTCATCTTCTGAAGGTGCTGGCGATGATCAGGCCGATGCCGGTACCAAAACTTTCGAACGCGAACACGAAATGTCACTAGTGATCAATGCTCGTGACATGGTTCTACAAACAGAACGCGCTCTTGAGCGAATTGATACCAAGAGTTATGGTCTTTGCGAAGAATGTGGAAACACAATTGGTAAAGCCCGTTTACAAGTTTTCCCACGCGCAACGCTCTGCATGATCTGCAAAGCTAAGGAAGAACGGCGCTAACGTGCGCCGCCTCTATTTAGTCGCGGCACTTACCTGGGGGCTGGACTTATCCTCCAAAATTTGGGCAGTAAATAATCTCTCAGCGCGCAATCCAGTTGAGATTCTGGGTTCTTCCTTCCAATTAACTTTAGTTCGAAACCCAGGCGCGGCATTTAGTTTCGCAACTGGGGCAACGATTATCTTCACTTTTATCGCAATTGCAGCAGTAATCGCAATCGTTTACTACAGCACTAAAATAACCTCATTAGGGTGGGCAACTACTCTCGGTTTATTGCTGGGTGGGGTTCTAGGTAATTTAACTGATCGACTCTTTAGAAGCCCAGGCTTTCTAAAGGGCGAGGTTATTGATTGGCTCGAGTTAACCCGTTGGCCAGTGTTTAACTTGGCCGATAGCGCGATCGTAATTGCTGCGTTCCTAGCAATATTTTTAACAATTAGAAATGTTGGGCCAGTAGATGTCGCACGGTAATTTTGGTCTGGGTAAAGATGGTCGTGAATTGCGGACTCTGGCTGTGCCTGAAGGCGTAGCTGGCGAGCGAATCGATAGCGCACTAACTCGTGTGTTGGGATTATCCAGAACTGCAGTTGTGCGTCTTCTAGAAGATGGCGACATAACTACCGATGGTCGGGCGCTTTTAAAGTCTGAGCGAGTTGAAGCTGGCCAAGTAATTGAAGTTTTATTGCCTGCGCCGTTAAATCCAGATCCAATTCCGCTAACGCCAATTGAAGGCCTAACCGTTGTTTACGATGACGATGCAATCGTGGTTATTGATAAACCAGTTGGTTGCGCAGCGCATCCGAGCCCTGGCTGGAATGGCCCAACTGTTGTCGGCGCACTAACTGCTGCGGGTTACACAATTACCACAACTGGACCAGCTGAACGAGCTGGCATTGTTCATCGCCTTGACGTTGGCACATCAGGGCTAATGGTCGTTGCAAAATCAGATCAGGCGTATCACGTTCTTAAGGAAGCATTCCGCGATCGAAATGTTGAAAAGATTTATCACGCACTGATTCAAGGACATATTGATCCATCAAGCGGCACGATTGATGCCCCAATTGATCGTCACCCAAAAGAAGATCATCGATTCGGCGTAGTTGCTAATGGCAAGATCAGCATTACTCACTACGAAGTTATTGAATATTACCGATCGGTCTCACTTGTTGAAGTAGAACTTGAGACTGGTCGCACACATCAGATTCGAGTTCACTTCTCTGCGCTGCATCATCCGCTGGTTGGCGATACAACTTATGGCGCAGACCCAGTATTAGCCAAGAGCTTAGGCATGGCGCGACCTTGGCTCCACGCCTTAGAACTACGATTTGCCCACCCGATTACTGGGGCACCAATGTCGTTCAAGGCACCTTATCCAAGTGACCTGCAAACATCATTGGGGCTACTCAGCGATGCGGTTCTTCCATAATTAACTTCATTTTAAGAAAGTAGATCACTCGCTAAATGTCTGACTCATTCGTCCACTTACACGTACACACCGAGTACTCGATGCTCGATGGTGCGGCGCGCGTTGGCGAATTAGTGCAAGCAGCGGCTGCGCAAGAAATGCCAGCTATTGCAATGACTGATCATGGAAATGTATTCGGAGCATTTGATTTTTATAAGCAAGCAACTAAAGCTGGCATTAAACCGATCATCGGAATTGAAGCTTACGTTGCCCCCGATTCAAGATTTAATAAGACCCGAGTTAAGTGGGCCGATGGCGGCGAAGACGATGTTTCAGGCGGCGGCGCATATACCCACATGACGATGTTGGCTGAGAACAATGTGGGGCTAGCAAATCTTTTCCGGTTATCTTCGCTGGCTTCCCTTGAGGGTTTTTACTACAAACCTCGAATGGATCGCGAACTTCTCTCAAAGTACGCCGAAGGAATTATTGCAACCACTGGCTGCCCAGGTGGCGAAATTCAAACTCGATTGCGCATGGGTGCTTATAAAGAAGCGCTACGTGCTGCCAGTGATTACCGCGATATTTTTGGTGCAGATAACTTCTTCCTCGAGTTAATGGATCACGGAATCGAGATTGAAACTCGAGTAAAGGCTGATCTTTTAAAGTTAGCTAAAGATTTAAAGTTGCCGTTACTTGCAACTAATGATTTGCACTACACCGCTAAAGCTGATGCCAAATCGCATGAAGCTTTGCTCTGCGTGCAATCTGGCTCAACCTTGGCTGATCCAAAGCGCTTTAAATTCGATAATGATGAGTTTTACTTAAAGACGCCTGCCGAGATGCGCGAACTATTCAAAGAGTTACCTGAAGCCTGCGATAACACACTGCTGATCGCTTCGCGCTGTGATGTTAAATTGCGCGAAAATGAAAATTTAATGCCAGTATTCCCAGTTCCCGCTGGTGAAACCGAAGTAACTTGGTTAGTTAAAGAATCACAAGCAGGTTTATCGCGCCGGTTAAATGGCGAAGTGCCAGCGGCATATGCAGAGCGCTTGAATTACGAATTAGAAGTTATGAACAAGATGGGTTTTCCCGGCTACTTCCTAGTGGTCGCTGACTTAGTTTCACATGCGCAAAGCCAAGGTATTCGAGTTGGTCCAGGTCGTGGTTCTGCAGCTGGCTCATTAGTCGCCTACGCGTTAGGCATAACCGGGCTCGATCCAATTGAACATGGACTTTTGTTTGAGCGATTCCTAAATCCAGAACGTATCTCGATGCCTGATATCGATCTGGACTTCGATGAACGTCGTCGCAGCGAGATGATTCGTTACGCCACCACGAAGTACGGCGAAGATCGCGTTGCTCAAATCATCACTTACGGCACCATCAAATCGAAGCAAGCAATCAAAGATTCAACTCGCGTCCTTGGTTATCCATATGCAATCGGCGAGCGGCTAACCAAAGCGTTGCCACCAGCAGTTATGGGTAAAGATATTTCATTGGGTGGTGTTTTTAATCCACAGGATGATCGTTACGGCGAAGCTAATGAGTTCCGTCAACTTTATGAAACTGATCCCGATAGCAAAGTAGTTGTCGATACTGCTCGCGGTCTCGAAGGTCTGAAACGTCAATGGGGAGTGCACGCTGCAGGTGTGATTCTCTCGGCTCAGCCTTTACTCGATGTAATTCCAATTCATCGTCGCGAAGCAGACGGTGCGATCATTACTCAATTCGATATGGGTGCTTGCGAAGCCACTGGCCTGTTAAAGATGGACTTCTTAGGTTTGCGTAACCTGTCGGTTCTAGATGATTGCTTACTCAATATCAAAGCTAACCGCGGCGAAGATGTAGTTCTTGAAACGCTAAAGCTCGATGATAAGAAAACTTATGAACTTCTTGCGCGCGGAGACACCCTGGGTGTATTTCAACTCGACGGTGGTCCGATGCGCGCACTACTTAAGAGCTTGGCTCCAGATTCATTTGAAGATATTTCGGCAGTAATCGCGTTGTATCGCCCAGGCCCGATGGGTGAAAACGCTCATAACAACTACGCCGACCGTAAGAACAAACGCAAGTCGGTCGAGCCTATTCACGCTGAACTTGAGAAACCACTTGAAGAAATTTTGGGTGATACTTACGGATTAATTGTTTATCAGGAACAAGTAATGGCGATCGCCCAGAAAGTTGCCGGTTTCTCGCTTGGCCGCGCAGATCTTTTGCGTAAAGCAATGGGTAAGAAGAATCGTGAAGTGCTAGATAAAGAATATGTTCACTTCGAAAGTGGCATGCGCGAAAATGGCTTCTCGGCTCAAGCCATTAAGCGGCTATGGGATGTTCTTATTCCATTCTCTGATTACGCATTTAACCGTGCGCACAGTGCTGGCTACGGCATGGTCTCGTACTGGACCGGTTATCTAAAAGCTAATTACCCTGCCGAGTACATGGCAGCTCTTTTGACGAGTGTTCGTGACGATAAAGATAAGTCAGCACTCTACTTATCTGAATGCCGCCGCATGGGAAGCAAAGTTTTGCCACCTGATGTGAACGAGTCAGATGCTGAATACACCCCACGCGGAAGTGATATTCGATTTGGCTTAGCTGCAATTCGCAATGTTGGCGAAGGCGTTGTTGCCTCAATTAAAGCTGCGCGCGAAGCTAAAGGTCGCTTCACTTCTTTTGGTGATTTCTTAGCCAAAGTTGATGCCCAAGTTTGCAATAAGAAGACCATTGAATCTTTGATTAAAGCAGGTGCATTTGATTCGCTCGGTGAGTCTCGCAAAGGTCTCATGAGTGTTCATCTTGAAGCAATTGATTCAGTGATTGAAAGTAAGCGCGCTGAGGCAATTGGCCAATTCGATTTGTTCGGCGGAGACAGCACGACATCTGTTGCAACTATGGAAGTTCAAGTTCCAACTGGCGAATGGGATAAAGCGTTGCTCTTGAGTTATGAGCGCGAGATGTTAGGCCTCTACGTTTCAGATCATCCATTACTCGGCGTCGAACATATTTTGCGAGCAAGCGTTTCAAAATCTATCTCTGAGCTAATCGATGAAGGCGGAGATCACGAGCAAATCGTGACTATCGGCGGATTAATTACCGGAATTACTCGCAAGATTACGAAAACTGGTTCTAACTGGGCGGTAGTCAACATCGAAGATCTCGAAGGTGCTCTCGAAGTTCTCTTCTTCTCAAATACTTATAATCAATACGCTCTCACATTAACTACAGATCGAGTTGCGTTAATTCGTGGGCGAGTAGATCGTCGCGAAGATCAGCTTCGATTTACCGCACTTGAAGTTACTTTCCCTGACATTTCACAAGGCCCAGCTGGTCCACTTGTGATCACAATGCCTGTGGCTCAATGCACACCACCAATTGTTGATCGACTAAAAGAGATCTTGCGCACTCATCCTGGAAAGCGCGAAGTCCATCTGCAATTAGAAGAACCGGCTGGTAACACAGTAATGAAACTGGATTTCAAAGTAACTTCGTCGCCAAGTTTGAGCGCTGATCTCAAAGCGATCCTCGGAGCTAATTGTCTGCAGAACGTATAGCTCTTATTAGTAGAATAAGCGGGTGATAAGAACCCTCGATCTGCGTGGTCGCACATTAAGTAAAGCGGAGATAAACCGCGAGATTCCGCGTGCTCGGTTAGATGTCGAAACTGCCATGGTGGCGATTGCTCCGATTCTCGAGCGAGTTAAGCACGGCTCTGAAGAAACGCTTCGCGATCTAGCCCAAGAATATGATGGGGTTCGGCCCGAACACATTCGAGTTCCACAAGTTGCCCTTGATCAAGCACTTAGCGAACTAGACCCCGCAATTCGCACCGCACTTGAGCTATCAATTTCGCGAGTTCGCAAAGTTCACGAAGATCAGATCCGCAGTGTCAAAACAGTGCAAGTCGTTGATGGCGGCACCGTTACCGAAAAATGGATTCCAGTAGATCGGGTTGGCCTTTATGTGCCGGGCGGGCGCGCAGTTTATCCAAGTAGCGTCATGATGAATGTGGTGCCGGCTCAAATCGCAAAAGTGCCAAGCATCGCAGTTGCATCTCCGCCACAAAAAGAATTTGGTGGCTTGCCGCATCCAACTATTTTGGCAACTTGCGCTCTGCTTGGAATCACTGAAGTTTATGCAGTTGGTGGTGCCCAGGCAGTTGCCCTTTTTGCTTATGGAATCGATGGGTTCGCAGAGAAGTGCGACTTAGTTACCGGGCCGGGAAATATTTATGTTGCTGCCGCCAAGCGCGCTCTTCGGGGCGTAATCGGTATCGACTCTGAAGCTGGTCCAACTGAGATTGCAATCTTGGCCGATGAAAGTGCTCATGCAAGCGACGTTGCGGCAGATTTAATTAGCCAAGCCGAACACGATCATATTGCAGCTGCAGTGCTGGTTACGAATTCGAGCTATCTAGCAACTGCCGTGCAAGCAGAGTTAAAGGTTCGGGTTGCTTCTACAAAACATAGTGAGCGCATAGCAACCGCGCTTTCGGGAATTCAATCTGCCATTGTTTTAGTTGATTCGATCGCACAAGGCCTAGACGTGGTCAATGCATACGCAGCCGAACACTTAGAGATTCAAACTAAAAGCGCTGCAAGTGATGCCGAACAAATTCGTAATGCCGGTGCTGTCTTTATCGGTCGATTCACGCCAGTGTCATTAGGTGACTACGCAGCGGGCTCTAACCACGTTTTGCCGACCGGCGGTTGTGCCTGCCATTCAAGCGGTTTATCAGTGCAAACTTTCCTGCGCGGCTTGCACTTTGTTTCCTACAATCAAGAGTCATTCCTCGATCTGGTTCCAACAGTGGTAACCCTTGCTAATTCCGAAGATTTACCCGCACACGGCGAAGCTATGACAGCGCGACTGGAAAAATTATGAGCAACTCAAATAATTGGCCTACTTGGCTGCCACTACGCGAGCCGCTTAAGCCAATGTCGCCTTACGGAGCGCCACAAGTTCCGGCAAGTGCTCAACTAAATACCAATGAAAATCCATTTGCCCCATCGCCAGCGTTAATCGCCGCAATTAGCAAACGTGTAGCTGAAGTAAGTGCGACTCTTAATCGATACCCAGATCGAGATGCAATCGCGTTACGTGCAGGTTTAGCTAAGTTCATAACGGCACAGACTGTCGTAACTTTCGAAGTTGCTAATCTTTGGGCGGCAAATGGCAGCAATGAAATTATTCAATCCATTTTTCTGGCTTTTGGCCGCGAAAGCGCACTTGGTTTCACGCCGTCTTATTCAATGCATCCGCTGATTGCCAAGGTTACTTCAGTTAAGTGGATCGATGGCCAGCGCCGCGATGATCACTCACTCGATGTTGCAACCGCAGTTACTAAAGTTTTAGCAGATAAACCAACTCTCACCTTCATCACCACTCCAAATAATCCAACTGGCACATTGGTTAGAATTTCCGAAATTGCTGAGCTAGCTAAAGCAACTGCTGCAGTTGGCGGCTTACTTGTAGTTGATGAGGCTTATGCCGAATTCTCAAGTGAAACTTCGGCAGCTACGCTAATTGCGCAATATCCAAATGTGATTGTAATTCGCACCATGAGTAAAGCTTTTGCTTTTGCTGGCGCACGGTTAGGTTATTTAGTTGCCGACCCTTCTGTAATTGATGCGCTGCAACTTGTGCGATTGCCATATCACCTAAGTGCAATCACCCAAGCAGTTGCCGAGGTCGCACTTTCTTTCTCAGCTGAACTTTTAGCTGGCGTTGACACTTTGATCGCTCAGCGCGAGTTAGTTCAGGCCGAGTTAACCAATCTTGGATTAACCATCACTCCAAGTTCGGCCAACTTCTTACTTTTCGGTGGATTCAACCAGCCAGCAGATCAAATCTGGCAGAAGTTGCTAGATCGGGGCATCTTGATTCGAGATGTGGGATTATTAGGTCAACTTCGCGTAACCATCGGCACTGCAGCCGAGAATCAAGCATTTCTAGCCGCCTTAGCCGAAGTTCTATCAGAAGGAGAAAATAAATGAGAACAGCCCGAGTCGAACGAAAGACTAAGGAATCTCATGTCCTCGTTGAATTGAATTTAGATGGCGATGGCTCAATCAACGTTGATACCGGCGTGCCATTTTTTGATCACATGCTTTCTCAACTTGGTAAACACTCTGGCTTTAATTTAACGGTCAAAACCACAGGTGATGTTGATGTCGATTCACACCATACTGTTGAAGATACTTCACTTGCCTTCGGCCAAGCTCTACGCGAAGCGCTAGGTGATAAAGCGGGCATCCGTCGCTTTGGTGATGCCATGGTTCCGCTAGATGAAGTTCTAGTTCAAGCAGCAGTAGATCTTTCTGGCCGACCATATTTAGTGCATCGCCAACCAGAGATCGTGGAGTTAATCGGTACTTTTGATACAACTCTCGGAAAACATATTTGGGAATCAATCGTGGCTGAAGCTCACATCGCACTTCACATCCGAGTTCTCGAAGGCCGCAATGCGCACCACGTTTTCGAGGCGCAATTTAAAGCAGTAGCTCGCGCTTTACGTGATGCGGTTTCACTAGACGGTCGCGTCTCAGGAATCCCATCAACTAAGGGTTCGTTGTAGGTCATCATTGATTGCAATTCTTGATTACGGTTCCGGAAATCTACGTTCAGCAGAACGGGCATTTGCGACTTCGGGCCACGAGGTAGTTGTAACTGCAGATCGCAAAGTTGCCCTCGAGGCAACCGGTTTGGTTATTCCTGGAGTTGGCGCATTTGCTGCCTGCATGAGTGGATTAAAGAGTGTGGCCGGCGATGAGATTGCGCGCGAACGTCTAGCACTTGGCCGCCCAACACTCGGAATCTGCATTGGCATGCAAATACTTTTTGAGAGCGGATTAGAGCATGCTGAAAATGGCGCTCACCAAGGGGTCGGAATTTGGTCCGGCATGGTTAAAAAAATAAATGCCCCGATCTTGCCGCACATGGGCTGGAATACCGTTTCGACAACTCCAGGTTCAACAATTTTTGCCGGCGTTGAAAATGAAAGTTTTTACTTCGTCCACTCATATGCGGCAACTGCGCCAGTCGGGCAATATCAAGCTTGGTCTGAATACGGCGAACCATTTTTAGCTGCAGTTGAAGATGGCACATTAACTGCCACGCAATTTCATCCGGAAAAATCTGGTGCAGCTGGACTTAAATTGATCTCGAACTGGAGCAAGAGCCTGTGAAAAAATTAGAACTTCTACCTGCCGTCGATGTTAAAGATGGTCGCGCTGTTCGTTTAGTACAAGGCGCACTTGATCAGGAAAGTGTTTATGGCGCACCACTTGAAGTTGCGCTCGAGTTTCAAGCTGCTGGCGCCGAATGGTTGCACTTGGTTGATCTCGATGCTGCCTTTGGGCGGGGGAGTAATGCCACGTTATTGGCCGAAGTAGTTGCCGCTTTAGATATCAAAGTCGAACTCTCTGGCGGTATTCGCGATGATGAATCTTTGAAGCGGGCACTAGCAACTGGTTGCACCAGAGTTAATTTAGGTACTGCCGCTCTTGAGGATCCCGAGTGGACCGCTAAGGTCATTAAGCAATATGGCGATCGCATCGCTGTTGGCCTAGATGTGCGAGGCACAACTCTTGCTGCGCGCGGCTGGACTAAAGAGGGTGGCGAACTTTTCGAAACAATAGAACGTCTTGATCGTAATGGTTGCTCGCGTTACATCGTCACCGACGTGGCAAAAGATGGCACTTTAACTGGGCCGAATCTAGAGTTGTTGAAATCAGTTTGCGCAGCGACCAAAGCACCTGTTGTTGCAAGTGGTGGAGTTTCATCGCTGGCAGATATTGCCGCGATTGCGCAACTGGTTGAAATCGGAGTCGAAGGTTCGATTGTTGGTAAAGCTCTATATGCGGGTGCGTTCACTCTGCCTGAGGCTTTGCTAGTTGCAAATGGTGAGTTGAACTAAATGACACTTGCCAGCCGAGTTATCGCTTGCCTCGATGTAACAGAAGGTCGAGTTGTAAAGGGCGTTAACTTCACCGATTTAGTTGATGCTGGTGATCCGGTTGAGATGGCGAAAGTTTATAACTTAGAAGGCGTAGATGAATTAACTTTCCTAGATATTTCAGCAAGTAACATGAATCGCGCGACAACTCTTGATGTAGTGGCGCGCACTGCCGAGCAAGTGTTTATTCCCTTAACAGTTGGTGGTGGCATTCGAAGTGTCGCTGATGTAAACAATTTACTACGAGCAGGTGCCGATAAGATCTCAATAAATACTGCGGCAATTGCTCGACCTGAGTTAATTTCTGAAATTGTCGATCGTTTCGGTTCTCAAGTTCTGGTCTTATCCGTTGATGCTCGCCGCGCAAATACCCCTTCAGGTTTTGAAGTCACAACACATGGTGGTCGCGAGAGCGCTGGACTTGATGCTCTAGCTTGGGTCGAAAAAGCTTGCGCACTTGGAGTTGGCGAAATCTTGCTTAATTCGATGGATGCCGATGGCACTCGGGCTGGCTATGACATTGGCATGATCAAAGCAGTTCGCCAAGTTGCAAATGTGCCGCTGATTGCAAGTGGCGGAGCAGGGGCGTTATCTGATTTCGCAGCTGCTCTAGATGCCGGCGCTGATGCGTTGCTGGCAGCTAGTGTTTTTCACTTCGGCATTCATCGCATCGGAGATGTTAAGCGTTATTTGAGCCAGCAAGGCTATTCGGTTCGCACCAGCGCGCTTACGTAGGGCAGAATTACCTAATGAGCGCAATCGAGTTTCCGGCTGAGTTAATGGCTCGGTTCAGCGATCCGAGTGCGTTAATTCCAGCGATTGCCCAAGATGCCGCTAGCGGTGAAGTTTTGATGTTGGCCTATATGAATCAAGCGGCTCTGACTCAAACATTAAAGACAAAAGCGGCTACTTACTGGTCTCGCTCGCGCAATGAACTTTGGGTCAAAGGCGCAACTTCAGGTCATACCCAAAAAGTAATTTCAGTTTCACTTGATTGCGACAGCGATGCAATATTAATTAAGGTAGAACAAGTTGGCGCAGCGTGTCATACCGGTGATCGCACCTGTTTTCATAATGAATTGATGGGCGAGTAATCACAATGCAGTTAGCGGAATTTCGTGAGTATGCCCGTAATTTCAATGTAGTTCCGGTTTCTCGTAAATTATTGGCCGATGGCGAAACTCCCTTAGCTGTTTATCGCAAATTGGGCGCTAATCGACCAGCAACATTTTTACTTGAGTCTGCCGAACATGGTGGCGCTTGGTCACGATATTCATTTATCGGCGTAAATTGCGAAGCTACTTTGACGGCCGAAAATGGTTTGGCAACTTGGCTAGGAAAACCGCCAGCGGGTGCACCTACTGGCATTGATCCATTGGCAGCACTTCGACTAAGTGCTAATCACTTGAAATCGCCAAAGATTGCTGGGCTGCCACCACTAACTGGTGGATTAGTTGGCTACCTTGGTTATGACAGTGTGCGCAGACTCGAGAAATTGCCCAACTTAGCTACTGATGATTTACAAATTCCCGAATTAGCTTTTATGTTAACTACAGATCTGGCAGTACTTGACCATAGCGATGGCACTATTACTTTGATTGCTAACGCGATTAATTGGGACGGTAGCGATGAGCGAGTAGATGAGGCTTATCACGCAGCTGTCGCCCGGTTAGATCAAATGGCAAAAGATTTAGCAGCGCCACTTCCTGGTTTTCTTTCCGAGCTAAGTAAGCCAGCAAAAGGTGAGATCGCTTCAAACATTTCCTCCCCAGAGTTTTTAGCAAAAGTTGCGGCAATAAAAGAAGAAATTTTGGCGGGCGAAGCGTTTCAAGTAGTGCTTTCGCAGCGTTTTGAGATTGAATGCAAAGCGCAACCAATCGATGTTTACCGCATGCTTCGTTTGCACAACCCAAGTCCATATATGTATTTATTTCACTTCGCCGATGGTGTTTCAGTTGTTGGTTCTAGCCCCGAAGCTCTAGTCAAAGTCACCGATGGCGAAGTAATGGTTCATCCAATTGCTGGCACTCGTAAGCGTTCTGACTCACCCGAAGAAGATGCTCGTTTAGCAACTGAGTTATTGGCAGATCCCAAAGAACGTGCTGAACATTTGATGCTAGTTGATTTAGGTCGAAACGATTTAGGTCGTATCTGCGCAGCTGGCAGCGTTGAAGTTGTCGATTTCATGCACATCGAACGCTACTCACACGTTATGCATATTGTTTCTACGGTAACCGGAAAACTTGCAAGTGACGCACTTCCAGTCGATGCACTCTTTGCTACTTTTCCAGCCGGCACGTTATCTGGGGCTCCGAAACCACGAGCAATGGAAATCATTGAAGAGTTAGAACCAACTAGACGTGGGCTATATGGCGGCGCTATTGGCTATATTGATTTCACCGGAAATATTGATACCTGCATTGCCATTCGAACCGCTTTAATTAAAGATGGTAAAGCTTATGTTCAAGCAGGAGCTGGCGTTGTAGCTGACTCAGATGCAGAGTCTGAAAATCAAGAGTGCCATAACAAGGCAGCCGCAGTGTTGGGAGCAATTAGTGCTGCAAATGATTTGGCTAGCAAATGAATAACGCACTTGAGATATTGATTTCGGCAATTGTCGTAGTTGCAATTACTTTGCTTTTAAGTCGCTCACTCAAATTATCGGCTCGATATGAACGCAAGCCTCACAAACTCTCTGATTGGAACGCGCAAGATCAGGGGATTGATCCAACTCAAGATAGTGAGTCTGACCGATGAGTGTTCTAGACGAAATCATTGCCGGCGTAAAAGAAGATTTAGCTGAACGCAAAATTCCAAGAAGTGAAATCGAAGCAGCCGCTTTTGGCGCAGAACCCGTAATTGATTGTCTGCCAATCATGCGCGCTAACGAGATGAGCGTGATTGCCGAAGTAAAACGCTCCTCACCAAGTAAAGGTGCACTGGCAACTATCGCCGATCCGGCCGCGCTGGCTGAGCAATACCAAGAAGCTGGCGCGACCGCGATTAGCGTTTTAACTGAGCGTCGTAGATTTAATGGCTCGCTAGCTGATCTCGATGCGGTTCGTAAACGAGTGACGTTACCTATATTGCGCAAAGATTTTATGGTTGATGAATATCAATTCTTCGAAGCTAGAGCGCATGGCGCAGATCTAGTTCTGCTAATTGTGGCTGGGCTAAGTGATGGCCAATTAAATGAATTTGCAGCACTAACTAAAGAGTTAGGAATGCGAGCACTTGTTGAAGTTCACACCAATAGCGAGTTAGAACGCGCACTTGAAATCAAACCTGAACTAATTGGCATCAATTCGCGAAACCTAAAAACTCTTGAAGTCGATGCAAAAGCATTTGCCGAGCTTTTGCCCGAGATTCCAAGTGATTTAATCCGAGTTGCCGAATCAGGAATTTCCCAGCGCAGCCAGGTGGAATTCGCTCAAAAGTATGGTGCTAACGCAATTTTGGTTGGCGAAGCCTTGGTTAAGGCAGGGGATCCAACTTTGGCGATGCGCGAACTATTGGGCCAAAGGTAGGCTTTGCTCATGTTCGATCCAAAGTTGGTAATTGATGGCCTGGGCCATTTTGGTCCTTACGGTGGCCGTTTCGTACCCGAAGCTTTGATCGGCGCTCTCGAAGAACTCGAAGCAGCACATTCCTCAGCGCTGCAGGATCCAATCTTTCAGGCCGAACTTGCCGAGCTTCATCGCACCTATAGCGGTCGACCAAGCATCATTACTGAAGCAAAGCGTTTTGCAGAACATGCCGGTGGTGCGCGCATAATTTTAAAGCGCGAGGATTTAAACCACACTGGTAGCCACAAGATAAATAATGTTTTGGGACAAGCACTTCTGACAAAGCGCATGGGTAAAACTCGCATTATTGCCGAGACTGGTGCAGGTCAACACGGTGTTGCATCTGCAACGGCGGCCGCATTAATGGGACTTGAGTGCGTTGTTTATATGGGCGAAGAAGACACCAAACGTCAGTCCTTAAATGTAGCCCGTATGAAATTATTAGGCGCAACAGTAGTTCCTGTAACTTCAGGTTCGCGCACTTTAAAAGATGCCATCAATGAAGCGATGCGCGACTGGGTTACCAATGTTGAAAATACCCATTACTTATTAGGCACAGTGGCCGGTCCACATCCGTTTCCAACTATGGTGCGCGATTTCCATAAAATTATTGGCGTAGAAGCACGCGCTCAAGTAATCGAGCTAACCGGAAAACTTCCTGATGCTGTTCTTGCTTGCGTCGGTGGCGGTTCAAATGCAATCGGAATCTTCCATGATTTTATTAATGATGCTGAAGTTCGCTTAATCGGCCTTGAAGCAGGTGGTGATGGCGTTGAAACTGGTCGCCATGCCGCAACAATTACCGGCGGAACTCGTGGCGTTCTTCACGGTACCCGTTCATACGTTTTGCAAGACGAAAATGGTCAGACCATCGAGTCTCATTCAATTTCAGCGGGCTTGGATTACCCAGGTGTTGGCCCAGAACACGCATACCTGCATGACATCGGCCGTGCTGAGTATCGTGCGATTACCGATGCTCAAGCAATGGCTGCGTTTGCATTGCTTTGCCAGACCGAAGGAATTATTCCGGCAATTGAAACTGCGCATGCTTTGGCTGGTGCGATCCAACTCGGTAACGAGCTCGGTCCTAATGCAACTTTGTTAATTAATCTTTCTGGTCGCGGTGACAAAGATGTGCAGACTGCGGCTAACTATTTTGGGATTCCACTTTAGTGAGCACGAACACCGCACTTGATCAATTATTTGTAAAAACTCGAGCGGAAAATCGGGCAGCGCTAATTGCCTATATTCCTGCAGGTTTTCCAACTCAAAGTGGCTGTCACAAAGTAATTGAGACGCTAGCCAAGGCTGGGGTAGATGCAATTGAGATTGGTTACCCATATAGCGATCCAGTGATGGATGGTCCAACGATTCAAGCGGCGGCCACTACAGCGCTAGAAAATGGCACGGGTGTAACTGAAGTTTTCGCAGCCCTTAAGCATGCTTCCGATCAAGGTGTTGCAGCTGTTGTAATGACTTACTGGAACCCAATTGAAAGATATGGCGTAGCAAAGTTCGCACAGTCAATTGCTGATAATGGCGGCTCTGGGGTTATTACACCTGATTTAACTATTGAAGAATCTGACGAATGGCGTGCTGCCGTAAATACCAGTTTGATAAATCCAATTTACGTAGTTGCACCAAGTACTAAGCCTGAGCGATTAGTTAAAGTAACCGATCAATGTGGCGGATTTATTTATGCCGCAAGTTTGATGGGCGTGACAGGTGCGCGATCTGGAATTTCAAGTGGCGCTGGCGAATTAGTTGCGCGCTTGCGTAAAGTTACCGATAAACCAATCAGTGTCGGTCTTGGTGTTTCCAATCGTGAGCAAGCTAAAGAAGTTGCAGCCTTTGCCGATGGCGTAATTGTTGGATCGGCATTTATTAAAGCGATTCAAGATGCCCCTGATGAAGAAAGTGGTCTAGCTGCGGTTGCCCACTTGGCTAGCGAGCTTGCAAAAGGAGTTCGTGAAGCAAGATGAATATCAACGAAATTGATAAATTCGCTAACAGTAAATATGGCCCTTGGTTTGGCTTGCTTGCTCGCTTAATTTTAGGTGGCGTTCTCTTTGCAGCTGGTTGGCTAAAAATTTTCACCCCGGCCAAATCTCAAATGGCAGTTCGGGCATATGAAGTATTGCCGAATTCAGTAGCTAACTTCCTTGGAATATTTCTGCCTTGGTTTGAAGTCGGATTAGGCGTTCTCTTAGTTTTAGGAATCGCAGTGCGACTCTCTGCCTTTTTAGGCGGTGCGCTGATGGTGGTCTTTATCGCAGCAATTTCTCAGGCTTGGGCTCGCGGCCTCTCAATCGATTGTGGCTGTTTTGGTGGTGGCGGTGCTATCGACCCAAGTGAGACTAAGTATTTAAGCGAAATCTTGCGTGACATCGCTTTTGCATTGTTAGGTTTCTATTTATTTCGCTACCCTTTGACCAGATTTGCAGTAGAAAAATTAACGAAAACTCAAGGAGACCAAGTAAATGGCAACTAGTTCATCTGGCGGAGATAAGTTCACTCGTAATTTAGTAATCGCAATGGTTGCTTTAGTTGTCGTAGTCGGAGCTGGGTTCTCATACTTCGGTTCAAAGGGCTCTGAATCTGCCGCGGTTCCATCGAGTGTTTCTAAAGCTGATGGTTACGGAATTGTCTTTAATGCCGATGTGCCAAATGTTCCAACCATTGACATCTACGAAGATTTCCAGTGTCCAGTTTGCGCACGTTTTGCTGGCATTAATGGAGCAACCATTTCGAAGGCAATTGAAGAGAAGAAAGCTAAAGTTGTTTATCACATGCTTTCATTCTTGGGCACCGAATCCATCTTGGCCGCAAATGCTTCAGCTTGTGCTGCTGATGAGGATAAGTTCTTGGCATTCCATAAAGCTTTCTACGCTAATCAGCCAGCTGAAAACGCCGGCGCAATTAATGCCACATTCTTAAAGAGCATAGGCGCAGCAGTTGGAATCACTTCTGAAAAGTTCTCAACTTGCGTTGATAACGGCGGATATGCTGATTGGGTTAAGAATGTGGCCGAAGCTGGCGCAAAAGCAAATGTTAATTCGACACCAACAGTATTTGTAAACGGTAAAGAGCTTGACCGAAATACTGAATACTTCAATGTCGAGGCATTTGCTAAAGCAATCACAGGATAACTAATGCTTTCCACGATTCCTACGCCAGCCAATTCGGCGATCGGAATTGGACCGCTTACTGTTCATTACTATGCGTTATGCATAATTCTTGGTGTCGCAGTTGCCATTTGGTTAGGCAATAAGCGCTACAGAGCATTTGCCAGCAACAGCGAACAATCAATTGGCGTAGTTGCCGATGTCGCAATTTACGCAGTTCCTGCTGGCATTATTGGCGGACGTATCTATCACGTCATAACTTCACCTGCGCAATACTTTGGTGAAAATGGAGAACCACTAGATGCGTTAAAGATTTATGAGGGTGGCTTAGGAATCTGGGGCGCAATCTCATTAGGCGCAGTAGCCGCCTGGTTCGCCTATCGCAAACGATCAAAAAATTTAGAACTACCAAGTTTTCGGCTATTCCTAGATGCTCTAGCACCTGGAATTCTGATCGCTCAAGCAATCGGACGAATTGGAAATTGGTTTAACGGTGAGCTCTTTGGGCGACCATTTACGGGCCCTTGGGCGCTAGAGATTCCACTATCTAAACGCCCGATTGGCTATCTTGAATTTGAAACTTTTCATCCAACTTTCCTCTACGAAACCATCTGGTGCCTACTAGTAGCCGCGTTACTAATCTGGCTGACGCCAAAGTTAAAAGCTGGTCAAGGCTTTGCTATCTATGTGGCTCTCTATTGTGTGGGTAGATTCGGTATTGAGTCACTACGAATTGATGAGGCAAACGAAATCTTAGGCTTACGGCTTAATTTATGGACAGCACTGATCGTGGGACTGATTGCAAGCTCGTTAGCACTTCGTTTCGCCCGTCAGAATTCACGCGATATCGGGTAGTATCCAAATATGGCGTTAGAGGATGTTTATCAAAGAAACCTGCAGCACCGCACACATCGTGCCGGTTGGCTGCGCGCCGCAGTTCTAGGTGCAAACGACGGATTAGTTTCAACTGCCTCGCTCATGATTGGTTTAGCCGCAGCTCGTGTTAGCGATAGTTTCCTAATCACAGCAGGCATTGCCGGAATTTCAGCCGGCGCGATGTCAATGGCAGTCGGTGAGTATGTTTCAGTTCGCGCGCAAAACGATGTTGAAGAATCTGATCGCTTACTTGAGATCGAACATTTAGCTGCAGATCCCGAAGGGGAATTTCTGGAGTTAGTTGAGATCTATGTTAAGCGTGGTCTAACTCGCGAACTTGCCCGCGAAGTTGTAGAACAAATGCACGCAAAAGATCCGCTTGAAGCGCACTTGCGTGACGAGCTTGGCCAATTTGAAAGTACCAAAGCCCGCCCAGTTCAAGCCGCGATAGCGTCAGCTCTGAGCTTCACATTGGGAGGTCTGATTCCATTTGCCGGAGCCTTCGCACCAACTGCTGGGGCAGTGGCATTTAGCATCGTCGGCTTCACGCTATTTGGGCTTTTCTCGACCGGAGTAATCAGTGCTCGCTCATCAGGGGCGGCTGTTCTAAAACCTACCGTGCGAGTAATGATTGGTGGCTGCCTAGGTATGGCAATCACCGCAGGCATCGGCAACTTCGCTCACCTCAGCGGCATCTAAACCTACCGCGTAGATCACACCAATTCCCTTGCGTTAAATCGGAACGGGCTTACCTTTCCGGGGGCTAGATTGCTACCCTTACCCCTCTCGACGATCGAGAAAAAGTACGACCAGGGCCAAAGTTGTCCCGTGAATTTAAGCGGCACAAGACAACTAGTAGCAAAGGAACTGGCGACAACCTAATGGCAATCCCAAAAGAGTTTCCACCAGCACAAGGTCTTTATGACCCAGCAAACGAGCATGATGCATGCGGCGTTGCAATGGTTGCTACTCTAAATAAAGTTGCCACACATGAAATTGTTGCTCAGGCGCTAACTGCCCTTCGTAATCTTGAGCATCGCGGAGCATCAGGTGCTGAACCAGATAG
>Ga0247843_1001453_pt1 | contig 48194 bp, 29 predicted proteins | sample LaCruzMarch2017__FD_192420 | JGI IMG/M metagenome (GOLD analysis project Ga0247843, IMG submission 192420) | Freshwater microbial communities from meromictic Lake La Cruz, Castile-La Mancha, Spain - LaCruzMarch2017_8m | ecosystem: Environmental > Aquatic > Freshwater > Lake | place: Spain...
CCCCCGGTGTCACCGAATGTGAGGCAACGATCCCGACCCTAACGCCACTCTCCGGTGTGATTTATTGATGAGGCAATACGCAGTGTGGATGAAAAATCGCCCAAATTAGGCGTCAGCTCCTTTTGGCTTCTTCGCCGCTTGCTTGTGCCTCCACACCTCAATCACGACCGGCAGCACGGAGACTACGATGATGAGCAGGAAGACCAGCTTCAGGTTGTTCTTGATGATCGGGATGCTGCCGAGGAAATAGCCTGCCAGTGTAAAACTCACCACCCACACCAAGCCGCCGCCCAGGCTGTAGCAAAGGAAGCGCATGTAGTTCATCTGGCCGAAGCCCGCCGTGAAAGGCGCAAAGGTGCGCACGATCGGCACGAAGCGCGCCAGGATGATGGCCTTCCCGCCGTGCCGTATAAAGAAGTCCTCCGTCTTGCTCAGGTAGTCGCGTTTGAACCAGCTCTGCGTCACCATCCAGGTGCCGGATTTGCGGCCGATCCAGTAGTTCAGATTGTCACCAATGATCGCTGCACCGATCAGCAACGGCACGACCACCTCCATGCGGATCAGCCCCTGCGCAGCAAGAGCGCCCACGGCAAAGAGCAGCGAGTCGCCCGGCAGAAAGGGCGTAACCACCAGCCCTGTCTCGCAGAAGACGATGGCAAACAGCAGCACATAAATCAGAGTGCCATGCTCCTGCGCGAAGATTTGGAGGTGCTTGTCCACATGGAGAACGTAATCGAGGAGTTGGGAGATCATGGAGCGCCGACTTTCCCGCCCTGGGCACTGGCGGCAAACGAAATTGTCGCCGCAGTCAGCGTGCGGCATTTACAGCCGCTTTACAGACAAGCCGCCGTGCCGCGCGCAGGATCGCTCCGCCATGAAAACCATCGCACCCACCCTGTTCATCACTGCGGGCCTCGTGCTCGCCACCACGCTTCTTGCCAAGGAAGAAAAACCCGCTCCGCCCGCCGCCCAGAAGCCGCGCGTGGAGATATGCTTCGTGCTCGACACCACCGGCTCCATGAGCGGTCTGATTGAGGGCGCGAAGCAAAAAATCTGGTCCATCGCCAATGACATCATGTCCGCCAAACCTCGGCCGGAGGTCCGCTTCGGCCTCGTCGGCTATCGCGACCGTGGGGATGCCTATGTCACCAAGCGTGTGGAGATGACCGACGACCTTGACCGCATCTACGCCAGCCTTCAGGAGTTCCGCGCCAACGGCGGCGGCGACACGCCGGAAAGCGTCAGCGAGGCTCTGCACGAGGCTGTGACCAAGATGCCCTGGACCGAGAACAATGCAGTGCTCAAAGTCATCTACCTCGTCGGTGACGCGCCGCCCCAGCAGTACCAGGACGGGAAAGACTGGCGCAAGGTCTGCAAGAAGGCGGTCGGTGCCGGCCTCATCATCAACACCATCCAGTGCGGCGGCATCGCGGGCACGGCGGAGGTCTGGAAAGCCATCGCCAGCAACGGCGAGGGAGCCTACGCCCTCATCCCGCAGGACGGGAACATGGTCCACATATCCGCCCCGCAGGACAAGCAGCTCTCACAGCTCAATGCCGAGATGGGCAAGACCCTTATCCCCTGTGGTAAACCTGCACTGCGCCGCGAAGTGCTCAGTAAACAAAGTTTGTCTGAGACCGCCGCGCCCGCCGCCAACGCGAGCCGCCTCTCCGTCAACAGCAAGGCCGAGAAGGCCGTGCAGGGCGAGGGCGAGCTACTCGACGCCCTGCGCGAAAACAAAGTGAAGCTCGCCGATGTGAAGATGGACGAGCTACCCGAGGAACTGCAAAAGCTCAGCACCGAGGAACTCAAAGCCTATGTCGAAAAACAGCAAGCATTGCGTACCGAGATTGGGGCGAAGATCGCCACACTTGTCAAAGAACGGGATGCCTACATCACCGCAGAGCGCAAGAAGCTCGCCGCCGCCGGCAAGACGGACTCCTTTGACGAGCAGGTCTCCCGCAGTCTCCGCGAGCAGGCCGCGAAAAAGGCGATCATGTTTGAGTGAAGCGGTTTGCGCCCATCCGAAACACCCTCCAACCTCCTTGCCTATATGTCCACGCTCCTGGTCATCGAAGACGACAACGCCATCCGCTGCGGCGTGGTGGACGCGTTGAAGTTCGCCTCCTATGAAGTGCTGGAGGCGGGCGAGGGGCGGCTTGGTATGGAGTTGGCGCAGACGGCCACGTTTGACCTGCTACTGCTGGATCTCGTGCTGCCGAACCATAGCGGCTTCGAGATTCTCCGCGCCCTGCGGGAGCATCGTCCGGGCACTCCGGTCATCATCCTGTCCGCACGCGGGGAGGAGGCCGACCGTGTCAAAGGTCTGAAACTCGGCGCGGATGATTATGTGGTGAAGCCCTTCAGCGTGCGCGAGCTGCTGGCGCGTGTGGAGGCCGTGCTGCGCCGCTCCCCAGAGCGCCCGAAACGGGTGCAAACCTTCGCCTTTCCCGCCGGGGTGGCCGATCTGGCGCGCCTGGAGCTGCGCTACGCCGACGGCACCCGCGCGGAGCTGTCCGAGCGCGAATCCGAGCTGCTCCAGTACCTCGCCGCCCATCGCGGCCGTGCGCTTTCGCGCGAGGAGCTGCTGCGCCGCGTCTGGCGCATTGAGCCGCGCCACACGGAGACCCGCACGGTGGACATGCACATTGCCAACCTGCGCGCCAAGCTGCGCGATGACGGCGGCAATCCGCACTTTCTGCTGACCGTGAGAGGCAAGGGCTACATGCTGGCGGCGGTGGAAAACAACGAAATCCGAAACTCGAAATCCGAATGACAGAAATCATCCTTTAACCTCCCTCTCTCCCCGTTTGTCATTCGGGCTTCGGATTTCGAGTTTCGGATTTCCCTCCCATGCGCCCCTTCCTCCGTTGGTCACTCTTCACCTTCTGCCTCGCTGTCTTCATGGGCGCGATGCTGTGGATTAGTGCGCGCACCTTGGACCTGGAGGAGCAGAGGCGGCGTACTGCTGAGGACGCGGAGGTACAGGAAAAAATGCGCCTCGCGCTATGGCGCATGGACTCGCTGGCAGGCGCGTTGCTGATCCGTGAAAACGCGCGCCCGGCTTGGCATTACCAGACTTTTTATGCGCCGGATGATGTCTTCACCGGCAAGAACCAGGCTATCCCGAAAGGCCAGGTGCTGATGCCATCCCCCCTGCTCGGGAACATGCCCGATCTGGTGCAGCTTCACTTCGAACTGCTGCAAAACGACACCGCCGTCTGTAGCCCACAGGCACCGGCAGGAAATGACCGTGACATCGCCACGAATTGGTACGCCATCACCGCGCAACTCGCCCAGGGCACGGTGCGGCTGGCAGCGTTGGACATGCTCTTGAAAAGACATCCCGAAATCCAGCGCTGGCCGCTCGTCACGGAAGCTGCAGCACCGTCGTCCGAGATGGTCGTTACCCGCCAGGCATTGAGCTCGCGGAACCTCTCAGGGGACGTTACCGCAGCAGCCCCGCCTGGAATAAATGACCATCCTGCCCAGCTATATAACAACCGGCGCGAGCAGGAGCAGCGCAGCGACTTACTCACGCAAAACATCGTCGGTGAAAAACTGGAGGCCGCCAAAACGCCGCTGAGAAAAACCGCGCTGTCGGAGAAGACCATGTCTGCCGCTCCGCCGATATTGGCGCAGAAAGATGAGATGAAGCCCGGCCTGGCTGCACCTTCTGCTAGCCCCGCCGAAGCGATGAGTCCCGCCCCTGCGAGCGCAGCCGCCGAACCGCCAGCGAACCCAAACAGCCTGTCCCGCATGAATCAGGCCACAGCCAAGCCTGTCCGGCCCACCCTCGCTGGAGATTTGCGGACCATGTGGCTTGAGGGGGAGCTGCTCCTGCTGCGCCGTGCCTCGCTTGAAGGGCGGCAGCGGCTCCAGGGTGTGTGGCTCGACTGGCCGAAGTTGCGCGAACGCTTGCTGGAAACCGTGCGCGATCTATTGCCCTCCGCCACTCTCCAGCCCGTTTCGCCAGATGCTGCGGGTTTGGATGCAGGGGCGCTGGTCACATTGCCGGTGCGGCTGCTGCCCGGTGCCGTGCCGGTGTCTGCTGCGGGTCTCGGCTCGCCGCTGAAGCCCGCGCTTGTCATTGCCTGGGCATGTTTGTTCGCTGCGGCGCTCGCCATCGCCTTTGTGCTGCAGCGCGCCATCGTGCTCAGCGAGCGGCGCGGGGCATTCGTCTCCGCTGTCACCCATGAGCTGCGTACGCCACTGACCACCTTTCAGCTCTACTCCGAGATGCTGGCGGACGACATGGTGCCGGATGCCGCTAAGCGCCGTGAGTACCTGAACACTCTTTGTACCGAGTCCACACGCCTTACCCACTTGGTGGAAAACGTGCTCGCCTACTCCCGCATCGAGCGCGGGCGCACGGCCGCGCGCCAGGAGACCCTGCGCCTCGCCGATCTCATGCGCCGCATCGAGCCGCGCCTGCGGCAGCGCGCGCGGGAGGTGGACATGCAGGTCACTTTCATCTCCCCTGACGATGCGGATGACGTGATGCTGAAGGTGGACCCGCTGGCCGTGGAGCAGATACTTTTCAACCTCACTGACAACGCCTGCAAATACGCCGCGCCGGCCTGTACACGCCGCGTGATTGAGGTCCACATCACCGCGCTGCCCAGGCAGGTCGAGTTCCGCGTCTGCGATCACGGCCCCGGTCTTAGCGCCATGCAGTTGAAAAAACTCTTCCAGCCCTTCGCCAAATCCGCCACGGAGGCGGCGCACAGTGCGCCTGGCGTCGGCCTGGGGCTAGCACTGTGCCGTCGGCTCGCGCGGGAGCTGAGCGGCACGCTGGAGCTGGAGTCAAACACCGGCGGCGCGTGCTTTTGCCTCACCCTGCCACGGCCAATCTCACGCGTGTGACACGGATTCAGGCTTGCGTTTCTAGGCTGATCGGGAAACAACATGCTGCATGGAATCCCACGAAATCATCCGCAAAGCTCTCAGCAATGTCCATGTCAAGGAAGTGGCCGAGAAGATGGGCCTCTCCCTTTCGCTCGTCTATAAGTGGAGTCAGGATGACGAGGCCAAGGGCAGCGGCACCGTCAATCCTCTGGACCGCGTGCGCCATCTCTATGAGCTGACCCAGGATGACGAAATTGTGCAGTGGCTCTGCCAAAAGGCTGGCGGCGTCTTTGTCAAAAATCCGCCAACTGGCCGCAAGGTGGGTCGCGAGGTCATGCCAGCCACGCAGGAGATCGTGCAGCAGTTTGCCGACTTACTCGCCTCCATCGGCCAGGCCGCTGCAGACAACTGTATCTCCCAAAAGGAAGCCGAAAACATCCGCGACGAATGGGACCAGCTCAAGCGGCTCACAGAACGCTTCGTCAAATGGTGCGAAGCTGGTGACTTCGTCCACCTGGCCGAAGATTTGAAAGTAAACCGTGCCAGCCGCATGACCCAAGACACCTGATCTCTCCCGCCGCCGTTTCACCGCAACTCCGCGCCTTTCATGTCCGCTCTCTCGACCTATCTTGCCGATCGTTGCGCTTACATTGATGTCTTGCTTGGCCATCTCATCCCCGCAACAGAAACCGCGCCCGCTACGATCCACAAAGCCATGCGCTACAGCGTCTTCGCCGGCGGGAAGCGGCTGCGCCCCATCCTCTGCCTAACTGCTGCGGAGGCATGCGGTGGATCGAAGGAGAGCGCTGCCTTCGCCGCCTGTGCGGTTGAGTGCGTGCATACTTATTCGTTGATCCACGATGACCTGCCCTGCATGGACAATGACGACTTTCGCCGTGGTGTGCCCACTTGCCACAAAGTGTTTGGCGACGGCATTGCCGTGCTCGCGGGCGATGCTCTTCAGGCGCTGGCTTTCGAGATACTGGTAAAGACCCCGGTCACCGTCCGCTACCATGCGGGTGATCTTGTGGCCGAACTCGCCCGCACTGCTGGCAGCCTGCACCTCGTCGGTGGTCAGGTCGCCGATCTGGAAGGAGAGGGGAAAAATTTGCCGCTTGAATCTCTGCGCTTCATTCATGAAAACAAAACCGCCGCATTGCTGACCACGAGCCTGAAACTTGGCGGCATGAGTGCCGATTGCCAGCCCGCTGAGCTTGCAGCGCTCCATGACTTTGGCATGGCCTGTGGACACGCCTTTCAAATCATTGATGACATCCTCGATGTGACCCAGACCACGGAAAAGCTGGGCAAGAGCGCGGGCAAAGATCTTGCCGCCGAAAAGTCAACCTATCCCGCCCTCATCGGCTTGGAAGGCTCGCGTGCAGAAGCCCACCGCCTGACCCAGGCTGCGCATGACGCGCTGGGCATCTTTGGTCATCACGGCTCTCGTTTGCGTCAGCTTGCGGACCATCTGCTGGAGCGGGACTATTAGCCATTGCCCTTCATCGCCCTGGACACGCCGCCTGCTTTCATCTCCAATAGCGCCCGTATGATCTGGAAAGCCGCTCTTCTCACCCTGGCCAGCCTTGGCATGGCGACCATCTCCCCCGCGCAGGATGTGGCCGCACCCGCTGCGAAGCCTGAGAAGACCAGCTTTGAGTTTAAAGATGGCGACCGGCTGGTGCTCATCGGCAATACGGTCATTGAGCGGGAGCAGCGTTACGCCACCTTTGAGCCGCTGCTCGCGCTCGCGCTCGGGGAGCTGAAGGTCAGCGTTCGTAATCTGGCTTGGAGTGGCGATACCGTTTTCGGCCACGCCCGTTCCTACTTTGGCCCGCCGGAGGAGGGACTCCAGCGCCTGTCCGCCCATCTCGACCTGCTAAAGCCCAGCGTCGTCCTACTCTGCTATGGCTCCGAGCTTGCCCACGAGCGCCTTGGTGGTCTGCCGGACTTTTTGACTGGCTACCGCACGCTCCTGGAACTCATCCGCAAGCACGCCCCCGGCGTCCGCATCATCATCGTCTCCCCGCCGCCGCTGGAGACACTGCCGCCGCCGCTGCCCGAACAGACCGACGCGAATAAAAGCCTCTCCAGCCTGCGCGATGCGCTACGCAAGTTTGCAGGCTCGCAGAACGCTGCCTTCGTGGACTGGTTCGAGCTTATGGGTGGAATGCCAAGGCCCGGCCAGATCGCAAAGCCGCTCACGGAAAACGGCATCCACTACACGCGCGAAGGCTATGAGAAGCTCAGCGCAAAACTGATTGAAGGTCTCGGACTCCCATTGTCGCAGGTCGCCGCTGCCGAGCTAGACCCCCTGCGCCGCGAGGTACTGCGCAAGGACGAAATCTTCTTCAACCGCTGGCGTCCGCAGAACGAGACCTACCTCTTCGGCTTCCGCAAACATGAGCAGGGTCAGAACGCGAAGGAGATTCCCATGTTTGACCCGCTCATCGAGCAGGCGGACAAAAAAATCCAGGAGGCAAAGACGGCGCTCCTGGCCGCGAAGAAGCGGCTGTGATCGCGCTGGCGTACTGCGTTCACACTCTCGTGTTGCGGTGAAACTGCACGGCGGCGCGGTGCAGCTTTTTCAATGCGGCAGCAGTTTTGCCCACCGTCTTGAAGCCCAGCAGCGCGGCACCACGTTTTAGCAGCGTGGGGTCCGTCGTCTTGGCCAGTGCCAGGAACTCATCCTCTAGCATTCCGCCCCACTGGTGCAGGGCACCGCGCGCTTCGGTGTCATTGATGTGCTTCGAGGGCGGCGGGGCCGGGGCTTTCGTGGCGTTTTGAGCTGTGGTGCAGGCGTTGAGCACTGCTTCGCGTCCAGCCGCGTTGAGGCACAGGCCCAGCAGGCGCAGTTGGTGCCCCAGGTTGTCCTCACCCGGCTGGATTGCGTGCGCCTTGCTTTTCGCGCCCAGGGTTTGCTTGCAGAAAGCGGTGATGCTTTCGGCAGCTTTGGCCCAGGCATCCAGCCAGCCGTGACGGCAGGCGAGGTAGTCCTCCAGCGGTGCGAGGAGGTCAGCAGCCTCCAGTTTTGAAATGCGGTCTGTGGCCGTGGTGAGGTGCTTCCACTCCGTCTTCAGCGTCTCTGCATTCAGCAGCGGACCCAGGCGCTCAATCTGATCGGCAAGAGCGCGGAGCTGCGCGGGCAAAGTTTTCACTCCAGCCAGGGCGGCGGGCTTTGGGGTCTTCTTGGGGGCGGCGGCAGTGCTCATGCGTCAGGCTTTGGGAAGCGGTCGAGAAAGGTGAGAAGGTTCTGGGTGAGGGCGATGAAGTCCTTGGTCACGGGGTCGTGCGGGCGCTCAGTGATGAGGGCTTTCTGGACGTTGTTGGCATCGGTGACTGCGGTGGAGTTGCGGATCATCGGCTCGAAGATTTGGACATCAAGGTTTTGAAGCTGGCTGTAGGTGTCCAACACATCGCGCATTTCCAGCAGCGCGGCCTCGACTGGCTGGTAGGGCTGGTAACGATTGACAATCACGCCCGCCAGCTTTGCCACGCGGCCTGGGGCGGCGCTGCGGGTGTATTCGCGCAGCAGTTGGTTGATCCATTTGATGCCTTCCAGCGCCAGGTAATCCGGCGTGTATGGCACCAGGATGAAATCCGCCGCACGCAGCGCATTGCGCGTGAAGAGGGACCATGCAGGCGGGCAATCAATGAGGATACAGTCGTAGTCGGCGCGCAGCTTTCTCAGTGCCGTGGCCAGCACGGAGTCTGCCTGCTTGATGTGGTGGCCCAGCGCGGGGCGCTCCTCCAGCTCCAGCATCTGGAAAGAGCCGGGCACAAGGTCCAGCCGCCCGCCTGTGGCCAGATTTTCCAGCACCGCTGTCTGGATGAGCGGTGCGAGGTCAGGCGTGCCGCCTTTTTCAAACGTCTGGAACAGCCGGTGGATCGTGCGGTCACTCTCCCACGCCTTCGCGTAGCCCTCACGGTTGATGAGCCAGAGGGTGGAGTTGCTCTGCGGGTCCATGTCCAAGACAAGAACACGTCGTCCCGCCATCTGCTTATGCAGAGCCAGGATAGCTGCGATGTTGACGGTGTTCGTCGTCTTGCCGACACCGCCTTTGAAGTTCAGGAATGCGAGGACATGGGCTGCCACGGCGCGGAGAGTAGGGTGGGCGTCGTTTTGAGCAAATCGAAAGAGGTGTCGGCATCGAATGAAGGCAACGTTCCCTCATCACGGCAATATCTTCGGCTCCCAGTCTGCCAATGCCTGGACAACACCAGCCACCATGCGGCGATTGCGGAGCATCTAGGGATGCAGCAGGGACCAAACGCGATGGTTTTGCGCCAGCACCCAGACGGAGCTGCGTGCTGGAACGATCATGAGGTCCAGCGGAGTCCAGAAAGAATGAATGGTGAGTCCAGTCAGGCACTCGGATTTGGCATTCAGCTCCCGCAGCAGAGCACTGCCGAAACGCATGTCCTGCGCGCCCCGGCCCGGATAGAAATAGGCCATGAACGTGCCGCCATGCGGACCTGAGATGCTGATGAAGGCGCGTGTCCGCTGATAGCCGCCGAGCATCTCCAAGTAGTAGCGTGAAACGAGGGTTCCCATACTGAAACCCACCAGCGCGATAGGCGCGCCTTCTGACACATGGGTGAGGATGTAGGCATTGAGTTTCTCCGCGAGATCGGCGATGCCCAAGCGCCCATCATTAGGCGTGAAGGATGGCATCAGGCAGACATGTCCACGGGTGGTGAGAGCCTGACTCAAAGGCCCGAACATTGCCCCACTATCCCAGATGTCATGGACCATCACGACTGTCATGCCCTGCTTGTTTCTGCTGTGGAGCGAGTTGCAAGCGACTCTTTGGTGAAAATGGATTCGGCAATATGCGCGCTTTCGCTGTTGGCGACGTGCTGGTCGCAGGAGAGCATCCGGTTCATCAAGGTTCTTGATGATGAGTGACAAAGCGACGATAGGGCACGTCTTACTGACCCACCTGCGTTCTTTAGCCCGGCTTTCACCTCCCATGTCTCCCATCAACAGACAGACTCTCGAACGAAGGGTGTTTTGGGTGCAGGAGATCAGGAAGCTCAGCGGCCACTTTGGTGACGACACCGCGAAGCTGGAGAAGGAGCTGTCGGCAGAACTGCTGAAAGAGGGGCATTCGGCATTAGTGGACCATCTCAGGCTCTGCGGTGCAATTCCGGAGTCCTACGGACACGACTCCAGCGAGGAGAAACTGTATTCCAAATACACGGACGCCCTGCTCGCAGAGTCCTTCAAGGCCATCGGCCTGAAAAGTCTCGTGCTCAAAGGGCGTGCCGACGTGGCAGATGTGGAGTGTGTGGCTGAGGGTTACAGCTTCGTGGCAGATGCCAAGGCCTTTCGCCTGAGCCGCACGGCCAAGAATCAAAAGGACTTCAAAGTACAGGCCATGAATACCTGGAAGCGTGGCAAGCCCTACGCTCTGGTCGTCTGCCCGCTTTACCAATTGCCAGCGCGGAGCAGCCAGATTTACCAGCAGGCGGTGACCTTGGATGTGTGCATTCTGTACTATGCGCATCTTGCCGTGCTGCTCCACTATCAGCAGGGTTGGGGAGGCAGGTCAGGATATGCTGCTCAGGATTTTCAAAACGATCGGCTCCTTGAATCCCTCCAAAGACGCGCAGGCTTACTGGCAGGCAGTGAATCGAACCATGCTCCAGAGTAAGGGTGATGTGGGCAAACTGTGGTCTGCGGAGAAGCAGGCCGCCCTACAGTCTATCGCGGCGATCAAAGATGAGGCGCTGACTTTCCTGGCTGCTGAGCGCGAGCAAATCCTGCGGATGTCCCACAATGAGGCACTGGCCGAGTTGATTCGGATTCATCGTCTCGATAGCCGCATTCAGACGATCAAGGCTGTGGCAGACAATGACATTTTCGACCTGGGACCATGAAAACAGACATGCCACTGGACCAACTCATCGAAGCGGATGGGATCGAGGCAGTGAAAACACTGCTCGCCGACTCGGTGCATCTGATCCTCAGCGACATCCCCTATGGCATCGGCGCGGAGGAGTGGGATGTCCTGCATGACAACACCAACTCTGCTTATCTGGGCAGCAGCCCGGCACAGATTAAGGCGGGTGCGGTATTCAAGAAGCGCGGCAAGCCGATCAATGGCTGGTCCGAGGCCGACCGTGCCATTCCGCGCCAGTACTATGAATGGTGCCTGCGCTGGGCACCCCACTGGCTGCGCGTGCTCAAGCCGGGTGGGTCGGTCATCATCTTCGCAGGTCGCAGGCTGGCGCACCGCTGCATATGTGCGATGGAGGATGCGGGCTTTAGCTACAAGGACATGCTGGCCTGGATGAAGGAGCGCTGCCCGCACCGGGCGCAACGTCTGAGCATTGTCTATGAGCGGAGAGGCGACATGAAAAATGCCGGTGCATGGGAGGGCTGGCGTGTGGGCAATCTCCGACCGACCTTCGAGCCAATCCTTTGGTTCACCAAGCCCTACAAGATTGGAACCACCATCGCCGACAATGCCCTCAACCACGGCATCGGTGCCTACAACGAGGCGGCCCTGCTGCGCTACCAGACGGAGCCGGAGAACGTGCTGGATGGCGGGTTCAGCCCGGGAGAGAGCGGCTTCCATCCAACGCAGAAGCCTCTGCGCCTGATGCGTGCTTTGATCGAGCTGACCACTCGCGAAGGTCAGACGGTGCTCGATCCCTTCGCGGGAAGCGGGACGACGCTGCTGGCTGCCAAACAGCTCGGCAGACACTTTCTCGGCTACGAGATTCAGGCAGATTACGCCCAGGCTGCTCGGCAGCGTCTGAATCTCCTGAATGCGGAGGACATGGCTTCGATGCCTTCCATCCAGTTCACCTTGCTCGAAGAGCCCGGTCAGGCATCTACCTTTCCTGCGCTGGCAAGGAAAGACGTCCGATATAAGAAGAAGCGGTCAGCACGGACAAAAAGCTGAATGGAAGCTGGTGGGCGAGCCTGCTGATCCTGCCCATGCCGCATCAACCGACAGAAACAGCACTGCTGGGTGCTGTGCTGTTGCAGAGATGGCCGAGTTGGTTGGCTATCAAGAAGGTCGGGGCCTATTTCTTGTTCTTCTTCTCGATCTTGGCGAGTTTCTTTTCCTTGGCGGTCTTCGCGGGTGCTTTTTTCTTCTCTTTTTTGGCGTCGTTGGATTTCATGGCGTGTCGCTTTGTGGAGTTCACCGTCGGCAGGGCGGCGGCATGTGGGTGGGTTTAGTGCGGGTTTAAAAAAGGGCAATCGCAATGATTGCCTGCTGCTCACTTCATCGGCGCTGGTGCCAAGCGCGTTGCCCATCAGGCGACATGAAGGTCCAGGCGAGGATGCGGCTTTGCTTCTGGCCTTGGGCCATCTCGATGGTCTTCACGTCGGCGACGTTGACTTCTCTGAGCGCTTGCTGAAGGCGGGGGAGATGCGCACTTTTTGAGATGAGCGTGGTGAACCACAGGCATTGATGTGGTAGCCGGGCGCTCTGCACGATCATGCGGCGCACGAAGGCCAGTTCGCCTCCATCGCACCACAGCTCGCTGCTTTTGCCGCTGAAGTTTAGGACGGGCGAGCGGGTCTTGCTGCCACCGAGGTTGTGCAGCTTGCGCCGGGTGCCTGCGGCGGCTTCTTCGGCGGAGGCGTGGAAGGGTGGGTTGCACATGGACACATCAAAGACTTCGCCAGGTTTGATCACGTCTTTGAAGCACTCCAGCGCGGAGCTTTGTAGCCGACATCTGATCATGTCGGCCACGGTGGGATTGGCTGCCACGAGCTTCCTGGCCCAGCGCAGCGCTGCGGGGTCCAGCTCTGTGCCGATGAAGCGCCATCCATACTCGCTGGTGCCGATGAGTGGGTAGATGCAGTTCGCGCCGGTGCCGATGTCCAGCACTGTGACGGATGGGCCGCGCGGGATGGCGGCCTCCTCACCAGTGGCGAGGAGATCTGCCAGATGATGCAGGTAGTCGCTGCGGCCTGGGATGGGCGGGCATAGATAGCCAGGCGGGATGTCCCAAGTTTGCAGGCCGTAGCTGTGTTTGAGCAGCGCCTGGTTGAGCGCCTTCACGGCCTGTGGGTCGGCATAGTTGATGGAGTCATCTCCATGAGCATTCGGTACGACAAAGGCGGCCAGTGCGGGGCTGTGTGCGATGAGCTGCGGGAAGTCGTAACGGGTGCGGAAGCGGTTGCGCGGGTGCAGTCCTTCTTTGATGGGGCCGCTGCTCATCACGCCTTGCCTCCGGGCGGCGTACGGTCCTCGCCGAAGTACTTTTCGCTGCGGTAGCGCAGCCAGACGCGCAGCACCTGCGGCACTTTCTCGCGCTCGGCCTCGCTGAGGGTTTCATAAAGCGCGATGGCTTTTTCACGCTCGCCGCGGCAGGCGCGGTTGTTGTGCGCATCCCAGTAGCTACGTGCGACGCGGATGCGGCGGCAGGTCTCTTTGATCAAGGCGGCACCGGTGAGCGGCTTGTCGTTGTCTTTCTTCTTCGCGGGCATGAGGCTGAACTAGCCTGTGAAGTGTGGATTCTCCAGATGGAAGTGGGGTACGCAGCTTTTCGTGGAGAGAACGCTTGCCAGATACCGGGTGCGGCATCGTATCATGCGGCTGCTTTTTATGACCCGACTCCTTTTCCTCTTTGTCTTGATGACTTCTGCGGCGCTGGCTTCTCAGCCGAAGTCCACTGCGGATATGCCGGACCCTAACCCGGCGGTGCAGCAGGCGGGGTTTGTGGTGCCGGAGGGCGTGGAGGTGACGTTGTTCGCGAGTGAGCCGATGATCGCGAAGCCCGTGCAGATGAACTGGGATGCGCTGGGCAGGCTGTGGGTGGTGAGCAGCACGACGTACCCGCAGATCAAGCCGGGGGAGGGGACGAAGGACCAGATCGTGGTGCTGGAGGACACGGACCGGGACGGGAAGGCGGACAAATCCACAGTCTTTGCGGCGGGGCTGCACATCCCGACGGCGGTGATCCCTGGGGATGGCGGCGTGTATGTGGCGAACTCGACGGAGGTGCTGCTTCTGAAGGACACGGATGGTGATCTGAAGGCAGACGATCGGACGGTGATCCTGAGCGGCTTTGGCACGGAGGACACGCACCATCTGCTGCACACGATGCGGCAGGGTCCGGAGGGGCTGATGTACTTTTTGCAGTCCATCTACATCCACAGCCATGTGGAGACGCCGCACGGGATGCGGCGGCTGATGGGCGGCGGGGTGTGGGAGTTCCGCCCGGAGACGCGGCGGCTGGAGATCATCAGCAAGGGGCTGATCAATCCGTGGGGCTTTGAGTTCGACCGGTGGGGCCAAAGTTTCGCGACGGATGGCGCGGGGAGCGAGGGGCTGAACTACATTTTCCCTGGCACGGTTTTCAAGACCTCGCCAGGGGCGAAGCGGACGCTGAACGGACTTAGCCCAGGGCAGCCGAAGCAGTGCGGGCTGGAGGTGATCGAGGATCCGCACTGGCCGGCGGAGTGGCAGGGATCGTGGGTGACGAATGATTTCCGGGGGAACCGGGTGAACCGCTTCACGCTGACGGCGAGCGGGAGCGGCTACCTGGCAAAGCAGGAGGCGGATGTGCTGGCCTCGAACCACCGGGCGTTCCGTCCGATTGATGTGCGGACGGGGCCGGACGGGGCGCTGTACATCGCTGACTGGTACAACCCGATCATCCAGCATGGTGAGGTGGACTTTCGCGATCCACGTCGTGACCAGGTGCATGGGCGGATCTGGCGGCTGACGGCGAAGGGGCGGCCGCTGAGCGAGCTGCCGAAGATCGTCGGCGCGGCGGTGCCGGAGCTACTAGAGATGCTGCGGAGCGATAGGAAGTGGACGCGCCATTTCGCGAAGCGTGAGTTGCGGGAGCGCGGGGCAGGGGAGGTGATGCCGGTTCTGAAGGCATGGATTGAGGGTCTGGACAAGACGGCTGCGGACTACTGGCATGTGTTGCTGGAAGTGGCGTGGACGCGGGAGGCGCTGAACCGCTTCTCGCCAGGCCTGTGGCGTGTTCTTTACAGCAGCCCGGATGCGCGGGTGCGGGCGGCGGCGCTACGCATCCTGAGCCACCGCTGGCGGGAGCTGCCAGATGCTCTGGAGATGCTGAAAAAAGGCATCGCCGACGAGAATGCGCAGGTGCGGCTGTGGGCGCTGGCGGTGCTTTCGGACATGCGGCAGCCGCAGGCTTTTGAAGTGGCGCTGCGGGCGCTGGACAGCCCGATGGATGAGAATCTGGACTTTCTGCTGGAACTGACGGGCCGTGAGCAGGCGGATGTATGGCTGCCGGTGTACGCGAAGGGAGATTTAAAGCTGAACGAGAACCCGAAGCATCTGGTGTATGCGATGAAGGCGACTGGCCGCGGCGATGCGCTGCCGCCTTTGTTCACGGCCTTGAAAGCGAGTAGGCTGACGGCGGAGGACGCGGCGGCGGTGCTGGCGGTGGCGGGAGATTCGGCAGATGCAGTGCAGGCGGCGGAGCTGGCGGCGATGGTGAATGATGCGGCGATGAGCGGGCAGGTCGTCGGCCTGATGGATGCGCTGGTGAAGGCGGCCAGCACACGCGGGGTGAAGCCGGAAGGCGCGGAGGCGTTGGTGACGGCGTGGCTGACGGATACGCGGCTGGAGGTGGTGCATCGTGCGGCGATCCTGGCGGGCGCGTGGAAGATCGAGAAGGCGCGTGATTCGCTGACAGCACTGATTTTAAACCCGGAGACGGTGGCAGGTGTGCGTGATGGCGCGGCGCAGGGTCTGACGAAGCTGGGCGGGCAGAAGGCGCGGGATTTCTTCGACCGGCTATTCCTGGAGAATGCGGCGCTGCGCGGTCTGGCGGTGCAGAGCCTTGCTGACATCGCCGCGCCGCTGGCTGCGAAGCGCGCTGTGGAGTTCCTGGGCGTGGCGAAGTCGGCGGCGGAGGCGGGGCCGGTGCTGGGCGCGTTTTTGCGGAACAAGCAACTGCCGAACGTGCTGGCGAAGGAGCTGACGGGGAAGACGATACCGGATTTTGTGGCCGTGGAGGGCATCCGTATGGTGTCGAGCCGTGGGATTCAGGGTGCGCTGCTGGAGAATCTGCGCGTGGCAGGCGGTGTGAAGCCGATGAACCAGACACTGACGGCGGATGAAATGGCGGCGATGGTGGCAAAGGTGAAGGCGCACGGCGACCCTGCAAGGGGCGAGGCGGTTTATCGGCGCGCGAACCTGCTGTGCCTGAGCTGCCACGCGATTGGCGAGGGCGGCGGGGTGCTGGGGCCGAATTTGGTCAGCATCGGCGGCAGCGCGCCGGTGGATTATTTGATCGAGAGCCTGCTGGAGCCGAGCAAGAAGATCAAGGAGGGCTACCACATGATCGTGCTGACGACGACGGACGGCCAGGTGGTGAGCGGCGGCCTTGTGCAGGACGGGGACGAGGTGATCATCCGCGATCCGGCGAACCAGATGCACAAGGTGCCGAGGGCGAAGATCGCGAGCCGCCAGATGAGCCCCGCGAGTATGATGCCGCCAGGTTTGACGGCTAGCCTGCGTGAGGATGAGTTCGTGGACCTCGTGCGTTTCCTTTCCGAGCTGGGCCGTGAAGGGGACTACAAGATCAAGCCGAACCGTTATGTGCGGACGTGGAAGGTGATGGGCACGATGGCGCAGCCGGACATTGATCATGTGCGGCATGTGGGGCTGCATGCGCTGAATGAGGCGGACTACAAGTTCCCCTGGCAGATGGCTTTCAGCCAGGTCAGCGGGGATCTGCCGCTAGACGGGCTGGCGGTGCCATTGAAGATGTATCCTTGGTTCCCAAAGATCGTGCAGTTCAGCCTGAAAATGGACACGCCCGGCAAGATGAAGCTGGGCCTCAGCTCCGTGAAGGCGGTAAATGTGGCGGTGGGGGACAAGCTGGTGCAGGAAGTCGCGCCAGAGCTAACGCTCGATTTGCCTGCGGGGACGACGCCGGTGACGCTCGTGATCGGGCGGGATGCCGGGGAGCTGGCTAGCTTCCGCGTGGAGATATTGGACGGCGCGGCACAGGTGGTGGGGTTCTGAGAAGTGGGATAGAAAAGAGGCTGAACAACGAGGCCGGAGGAGGCGTCTCGGTATTTACCATGTATTTAGATTGACGGTACTTGGGCAAACCTGGTAATCTCAACGCAATTCCTGAAATATTGGTCTGTATCCACACCCAACCCAGGTAACTCCCATTATGAAAACGAACCTGATCTCCCACTCTGCCACGGCGCGTCGCTCCCGATTGAGCGCGGCTTTTTCCCTCGTTGAAGTGGTGCTAGCCGTGGGCATCATGGCCCTCGGGGTGGTGACAATCCTCGGTCTGCTGCCGCATGGCATGGAGATTTCCCGGAAGACAGCCAATGAACTGGCTGAGACGCGAATCATTGAGCAGCTAGTGGCCGAGCTACAGTCCAGCGAGTGGGATGATATTGAGGGTGCCAAGCAGACGATCAGCGCGCAGACGCGGTATTTTGACGATCAGGGGCTGGAGCTAGCAGAAACCGACTCTGACCTGGAGGCTCTGGTCACCTATGTGGCCCGTGTTCGGGTGCCGGACCTGAATGTCAGGCTACCAACAAATGCCACTGCCATCTCGGAGAATCAGAATCTGCGCCGCGTGACCATTGAAGTGGCTTCGGTGCCGCTCACGAATTTTAATTTTGACGATCCGCCTGCAGGTGTGGCGGTCAAGACTTTTACCCAACTCCTGGCCCGGATGCGCTGATGCGCTTCCTTCGCCGTGGGATGACATCCCGTGCAGACATTTCAGCACTCAGCCCCCTTTTAAAATATGAAAATAATCCTCGGAGCGCAGGTCTCTACTGCGAGTCTTCTCGCCATCACCCTGAGCCTGCTGGGGCTGTGGGGAGGCATGACCGGGCGTGCCACGGCCCAAATCAATGTCACTGTAGATGGTGCCTCGACGTTGAACGCCAACGGCAGTTGGAGTACGCAGAGCGGCTGGGCGCATAGCAGCACTTTCCAGACTGCTGCAGCCACGACTACACGTTTTCCCGCAGCCACTGCCATATCGGCCAGGACAGGCAATGTAGTAACCTCGGTGAACATCACTAACGGCAGCGCAGGCTATCTATCCGCCCCGACAGTGACTTTTTCCGGCGGTGGTGGGTCGGGTGCGACGGCGGTGGCCACCCTTACTGCGGGAGTAGTGACCGCCATTACAGTGACCAACGGCGGCACGGGCTATACCTCGAACCCGACGGTGACAATCGCTGAGCCTGGCGTGGTGAATGCCATCAATGTCGCTTCCGGCGGTGTCGGCTACACCTCGGTGCCGCGAGTGGTCCTGATTAACTATACCTCGACCCCGACGATTGTCTTTAGCGGCGGCGGGGGCACTGGGGCGGCTGCTACGGCCACGATCACGCAGGGACGCTTGAGCGCGATCACTGTTACCAATGGCGGCAGTGGCTATAGCACGGCACCAACGGTAGCCATTAACGGCGGTGGGGGCACTGGGGCGACGGCTACGTCCACAGTAGCAGGCGGGCAGGTAACGGGGATCACGATCACCAATCCCGGCAACCTCACAAACGCCACGGCTACCGCAGTGGTCTCGGCTACGGGAGTCGTGACGGGCTTTGTGCTGACCTCTGGCGGCTCCGGCTATTCAGGAAATCCTACAGTGCAGATTGACGCACCGGTGCCAGGTGGAGTGGCGGCGAACATTCATTTCAATACTGACATCACGGCAGACCGCACGGTGACGCTGGACGGTGACAGGGTGCTGGGGCAGCTGATCCTGGGAGATCTTTCCGGCAACCAGGCTTACATTTTTAATGCTGGGAGCTTGGGTGGTAGCCTAACCTTTGACAATGCAGCGAGCGGTGGCCTGCATTCCATCATCAACAAGTTCCAGGGCGGTAATGATGTGATCAACTCGGCCATAACACTCAATGACCAATTGGATGCGCGGGTAAATGCATCGCGGCTAACGGTGACGGGGCAGCTCAGTGGCACGGGCACCCTAACCAGCCAGGGCGATGGTATCCTGGCGCTGACAGGAAACAACATTGCCTCTGACGTGGATATTTGGCTGTGGAATCGCGGAGGGACGGGCACAGGTGCCCAGGTCGAACTGGGGGCGACGACTGGGAATGCGGTGGGTGCCGACATCCGTATCGGCAACATCAGCTACGGCACGGCGGGATATGCGGTGCTACAACTCCTCCAGGGCAGGTCGAATCTTGATCAGATCAAAGACGACGCCACCATCCTGTTTGACACGGTCAACGGGCGCTGGGGCTACTTTAAGCTGATGGGCGGCAACGAGACAGTGGGCCGCCTCTGGGACATGGCGAACGGGTCGGTGATCGAGAACGCGGAAGGGGAGACGGTCACATCAGGCGGCGTTTCTTTGAGCAGTGTCCTCACCGTCGGCGGCACGAACGAAAATTCCTACCTTGGCGCGCATGTGCGGGACCGTGCCAGCGGCACCAGTGGCAGCCTGGGAATCACCAAAGTGGGCACGGGTCGGCTCACCCTACAGAGCGGTAGCGTCACCTACACTGGGCCGACAACTCTTAGCCAAGGCACCCTGCACCTGCTGGACGCCACGGCCTTCAACAGCACGATCACTGCCGCTGCGGGAACCATTCTGGAACTGGAGCGGTCCAGTGGTGCCTGGACTTACAATGACAGGATCATCGGCGACGTGGAAGTTCTGAAAACTGGCGCTGGCAGCCTGGACCTTAACAGCGGTGCATTGTCTGTGGGGGCGTTCAGAGTCAGCGATGGCACACTGACAATCAACAACGGTGCTGGCACGTTTACAGGCAGCACGAACGTGATTGATGGCCTGTTGACGGTGACTGGGGATGTAGGCTTGAACCGCATCGTCCGCATCGCCACCGGGCTTTCGGTGGACGGCATTGATGCCACGGGCCGTTTTGGCCAGACAGGCAGCAATTTTACGGTGATCGGTACGCGCCAGACGAGTGGTAGCGTCGCCAGGATCGCGGACGCTGTGATCGAGTCATCGGGGCCGCTCGCCTTCGCCCACACGGCGGTAGTGGTTCGTGGGGCGGCGATCACTAGCACCAAGAGCAGCACGGCAAATGCCAGCGGGGCGAGCACAGTCGTGCTCAACAACATTACCGACCTTGTCGTGGGTATGCTGATGACTCATGGCAATACTAGCGAGTCGGGGATAACGATCCCTGGAGACACTCGGATCACCGCGATCAACCAGTTGACGCAGACAGTGACCCTGAGCAAGACGGTGACGGTGCCGAACAGCCGAACGCTGCTGTTTACGGTGCTAAACGACACGGACGGCGCGCTGGTCAATGCTGTGCAGCAGTTCACAGCGGTCATTCATGATGGTGGTAAATTCATTGCCGCTACGGAGGACGGCAAGCTGCTCACCTCCATTGATGGTGTGACGTGGGCGCTGCGCCATCAGCAGGCGGGGGAAACGCCCTTCCTGGGACTGACCTGGACCGGTAGTCAGGCTGTGGCGGTGGGCGCTGACGGCACGGCGGCGACGTCTGCGGACGGCATCAGTTGGACCACACGCACCACGGGCGTGGTGGAGGATCTGAACGCGGTAGCCGCCGCGACCATTGAATTCCAAGGCAATGCTACCAACGCGAACGCCACCATCTCTGGCATTCCCGCCGCCAGCATGACCGATTTCGTGCCTGGCGTCCCGGTGACCGGGTATGTGACGCCACCAGGCACGACGCTGGCTGCGGTGAACATCGCAACGCCCGATGTGACAACTTCCACGGTGACTCTTTCCGCACCGGCCACCATGAATGCGACTGGGGTTAATTTTGGTGCCTTTAGAGGCAACACCACAAAGGACAGTCCTGTCGTCGCTGCCGCTGCTACCCCTACCCTGGTGGTGGGCATGACGATCACGGGGCCGGGCATCGCGCGGCCGCAGACCTTCACTGGCACCACCACGAATGGCAGCAACTCGGTCACAGCCGTGATCGGCATTTCCTCTCTCGTGGCGGGCATGACCATTACCGGGCCGGGTATCCCAGCGGATACGACGATCACTGTAGTGGACGCGTCTCCGCCTACGCTGACTCTTTCCAAGAATGCGACCGCTTCCGGCACGGCAGTGACGCTAGCGGCTGAGGCGCGGATCACGGCAGTAAATGCCGCCGCTGGCACGATCACCCTTTCAGTCAATGCCAGCGCGACCACCACCGGCATCAGGCTCAGCACTTATACGGGGAATAGCACTGCGGGTAGCCCCGATATCACCGGCATGTCAAACCTCACCGGTCTGGCACCTGGGGTGCGTTTTTTTGGCAACGGTATCCCTGTCGGCACGACGATAGTGTCCGTGAATACGGGTGCCTCCAGCGTCACACTATCCGCTCCGGCACACGTCACGAGTACCTATGCCACCTATGGCGCGGGTGTGACTGGTAACATCACCGTTGGCAGTAACCAGGTCACGAACGTGACGGGGCTGACCGGTCTGGTGCTGGGCACACCGCTAATGCCGAACATCGTGCCCACCGGGGCGCGTGTGTTGGCCGTCGGTGCCAGCAGCATCACCCTTACGGCTCCGCTAAACGCCACGACGACGGGTGGCACGGCTACTTTTCACGCGACGAAGACGCTGCGTCACTTCACGGGCAACGTGACCAACGCCAGCCCCACCGTCACCAGTGTCACCAATGCTGGCAGCTTGTCCGTCGGAATGCCGGTCACGGGCGCGGGCATCCCAGCGGGAACCCGGATCAACGCAGTAAACACAGGCGCGGCCACCGTGACTCTGTCTGCAAATGCCAGCGCCACCGCGACTGGGGTGGCCCTCACGGCTGGCTTTAATGTCATCGCGGTAGGAGCGGCTGGAAGGCTGCTTATTTCCCAAGAGGGGGGCGAGTGGCTCGCTGCTACCTCTGGCACCAGCGCGGATCTTTTCGGCGTAGCCTGGTCAGGGGCGGAGGCAGTGGCTGTCGGTGACAACGGTCAGACCATCCGCTCTACCGACGCCATCAATTGGACAGCGCTGGCTCCCCTGGTAGTGCCATCAAGCGCGACCATTGCCACCGTGAATCCCGGCGCGTCCACCCTAACCCTGTCTGCTGCGGCCAGTACCACGGCTACCGGAGTGCCTTTTGGCTACTTCCGTGGCAATACCACATCCGGCAGCACTAATGTCACGAACGTCACCGCCCTTCCAGGAGTGGATGTAGATACGCTCGTCAGCGGCGGCGGCATCCCCGCACTGACCAGACTGAGCGCTATAGACAGCGCCGTTGGCTCTGCCACACTGTCCACGCCTGCTACGCTGACCAATGCGGCGGTTACGGTGGCGACGATCTCCGGCAATTTCACCACGGGCAGCGCAGTGGTCACTGGCATCTCAGACTTTGGCAGTCTCGCGGTCGGCATGAGTGTGGCTGGGCCTGACGTCACGGTTATCCCAGTAAGCACTACCATCACCGCCATCAATCCCGGCGTCTCCATCACTCTGTCAAAGAATGCCGCTAGTGACAGCACCGCCTACCCCTTCTCCGTCACCGTCAGTTCCATCAACATAGGTACTGTGCGGGGCACCTTTGCCCAGGGCAGCGCCACTGTGACCGAGGTGTCCTCCTTTGACGGTCTGGTCGTCGGTATGTGGGTCAGTGGGCCGGACAACGCAGTGATCCCCCAGGGCACGCTCATCACGGCCATGAATGAGGAGGCGGGCACGCTCGCGCTGTCGAAGACTGCCTTCGCCCGATCCAGCGGCTACGCCTTTGGCCCTTATCGCGGCACCACCACAAACACCAGCACCACCCTTGCCAACCTCTCCCCGCTGGTGAGCTTCCGCTCTGGGATGCCCGCCAGCTTCTCTGATCTGCACGCTGTTACCTGGACGGGGTCGCAATTCGTCGCCGTGGGGGACTTTGGTGCCATCCTGACCTCACCGACGGGTACGGCATGGACGCTCCGCAGCTCCGGCACGGGTCATGACCTGTTGGCAGCCTCCATGGCCGGCACCCGCATCGTGGTTCCGGGTGAGGATGGTGTGATCCTGACCTCCACCAACGGCACCTCGTGGACAGTGGCGCGTGCGGCGGCACCTGCCTCTGTGAATGACGTCCGCTCTGTGGACGAGTTGCGCGCAGTCGCAGCCTCTGCCAGCACTGGACAAACCGTGGCCCTGGGGGATGGCGGCACCAGTTCCACCAATGGCAGCACCTGGTCCTCCTCTTTGAATGAGACCTTCAGCGGCTCTACAAACACGCTGACATTCAGCGGACGGCCCGGCGGGGGGCTACTGCTGACCAATGAGGTCTCATTCGACAGCAGCACAAACATCATCCGTAGCCTGAACAGCACCAACCGCATTGAAGACTCCACCTCCATTGTCTCTTTGGGTGGGGTGTTTGAGTTCATTAACAACGGCACTATTGCTACTTTTACCGAGAGAGTCGGCCAGTTAGTCCTCAGCCAGGGTAATTTCCAAATTGCCGGCTACCGGGCCGGTGGTGTTGACACAAATAATGGCACGAGTGCTCTGACTTTTGATTCGGTTTCCCGCAGCATCGGTACTGGTGTGGATTTCCAGGGCAGGCAATTGGTCAATGGCGTGAACAGCATCGTCAATAGCACTCTGGGCGCAAACGACGGACGCAACCAAATCCTCTTCGACAAGGCTCCGGTGCTGGATGACGGCATCATCGGCGGCTGGGCCACGGTGGGGGTAGGCGCGTCAGGCATGGAATGGGCCACTTATGGTCCGAATGGCGTCGTGGCACTCGCTGATAACCAATATGAGACGGGAGTGGAAGGGAACAACTGGACCTCCACGGACAATGTTAAAATGACAGGAGGGCGCAATTTGACGGCGCGGCGGGCGATCAACTCGTTGGTCATCCCGGGGCAAACCCTCGCGATCGCTGGGAATGTGCTGAGCATTGAGTCCGGTGGCATTCTGGCCGCAGGCGGTAACGGGACCATCAACTCCACCGGCAGCGGCTACCTCACAGTGGGCACAGCGGCAGGCACCACGGCGGACCTTATTCTCAACACTGCCGTGGACGATAGCACCCGCATCCTGACCATCCAGGCGACGATCAATGACTTCTCCGTCGGGCAGACCGGTAACACAGCCGTGGGCAGCAATCTCATGACCGGCATCGGCACCACCGCTGGGCTGCGGCCAGGGATGACGGTGACAGGTGCTGGCATCCAGCCGGGCACTACGATTGTGAGTGTGGACAGCACCAGCCAGATCACCCTCAGCGCCGCTGCCACCCAGGCCACTACGAATACCAGCCGCACCTTCGTCGGAGGTAGTGTGGCGCTGACAAAACTGGGCGGTGGCGTGCTGATCCTGACCGCAGGTGGCGGCAATGATTACACCGGCAAAACCTACATCAACCACGGCATCCTCCGCATCACGAATGATAGCCAGCTAGGCAGGGAGCCTGCGGGCGGCTTTGTGCAGGACCACCTCCAGATCAATGGCGGCACATTGCAGTTCAATGCGAGCGTGACCCTGGCACCCAACCGCGGCCTCAGCGTGGGCAAGGCCGGTGGCAGGCTGGAGGTAGGCTTAGCAAACGCGGATGTGCGCACCGTGACCATCAACACACCGATCAATGCAGTGGGAACGCTGGAGTTGGCCGTGCGCGGCAATCCGCAGCCTACAGGATCCACCTTCAGCACACTGAACCTCGGCTTGGCTGGGCAGACCAGCAACTTCGCTGGTGGTCTAAAGACGGAAGGTACCTTCGAGGGCATCATCAATGTTCCTGGCAACAACACCATCGGCGGCATGCTCATGGAGGCAGCCAGGGTCAACCTTAGTGGCAACAACAACTTCACGGATGTCATCAGAATCCTCGGCGGTGAGCTTACCGTCAGTGGCAGCAATACCTGGAACGGTGGCACCAACTTCGATGAGACAATCAGTGTCAGCTCAGGGCAACTCAAGCTCACAAGCGCAAGCGCTTTGGGAACCGGTGGTCTGAGATTGAACCTAGGTAGCAACGGCGAACTGCGTTTGGCCGGTGTGTCCCAGACCATCCGCCGGATCACCAGCAACAACCAAGCAATCATCAGCAACAGCGACTCCGCCAATAGCACCAGCCTCATCTTTGACTTGGATCTCAACCAGACCTATAGCGGGCGTATCATCAATGGCGGCAATTTCGCCATGTCACTGGTGAAGCGCGGACCCGCCAGCTTGACCCTAAACAATGTGGAAAACTCCTTCTCTGGCGGCGTCCGTATTGAGGAGGGCACGCTCAACGTTTCTTCCATCGCCTACTCGTTTGAAAATTCCGCGCTGGGCAGAGTCACCACGCCAGTGCCGAGTCGGCTTGTTATCGCCGGCGGTATCTTGGCTTTCACCCCCACGGGCTTGCAAATCACAGACCGCTCTTTCACTATTGGCTCGGGCCCGAATGCCGCAGCCATTGTTGCTAACGGCACCAGCCAGACCGCACGACTGGTCCTGGGCGTCGTGGACCGTTTCAGCGGCTTTGTGACGGCTCCCTTGGCTTTCGAGGGGAACGGTGCGCGCACTTTGACCCTCAGCGGCACAAACACAGGAGACAACGAGTTCAACATCCAAATCGGGGACAAGTCCGCAGCCGAGCCTACCTCCCTGATCAAAATGGGCGCGGGCACCTGGACTCTGCCCAAGGCCGCTAACTACAGCGGACTAACTACCGTGCGTGAAGGTGTACTCGGTATTCTCGCCAACAACGCCCTCGGCACTACCGCTACCAACACCACTGTTAGTGCTGCTGCTGCCACCTTTACTGGCAATTTGCCCAATGGCATCAAGGTCAGCTTTCCGGCGTTTTTCGGAACCACGCTGCCAGGCGGCATCTTGACTGACACCACCTATTTCGTTGTCGGCTCCAATGGCACCACTTTCCAGGTCGCCACTACGCCCGGCGGCACGGCGCAAAGCCTCAGCAGTGCAGGTACAAATGTCCAGTATGTCCCCGTCATCAAACCTATCGCTTCCACTACGGCAGACCCAGCCACGGACCGCTTCACTGGCAGTCTGCCAGATGGCACGGCCTTGACGCTGAACACGCGCACCTTTTTCAATGATACCCTGGCCACACCCGCCATGGGCAATGGCACCCTGCCCACCGCCACCGGCCTCAACACAGTGGACACCTACTATGTCGTTGGGTCGGACGGAGCCAGCTTCCAGCTTTCCCTGACACCCGGCGGCGCGCCTCTGGACATCACCCTGCCAGGCACAAACTTCTTTTACTCCACCACCACCGCGCAGGGGAATACCTCCAGGGGGGTAAACCTTCTCTCAGGCCGGATGGACTTGCGGAATGTGAACTACCAGACACCTGAGACGCTACTGCTGGAGGGGGGCACGCTCAATGTTCCCATTGGTTCCCAGTCGAGTTGGGCAGGAAACGTCCAGGTCAACGTCAACTCCAACATCACCATCGGCATCGGCGGCACTCTTACCATCGGTGGCAGCATCCTGGGCAATCGCGGCATCACCCAACTCGGTGAGGGCACACTGGTGCTACAGGGGGAAATGCTGGCCCCCTCCACCATCGCTGACCACAATCGCCGTTTCTATACCCTCCAGGCAGGCACTCTGGTGCTGGACTACAGCACCAGCAATTTCTCCCACCTCGTGGATAATGTCGGCTTCACGATCGGTGGCAGCCGTCGCGGTGGCGTGCTACGTCTTGTCGGCGGCTCGCATGAGGAGATCATCAATAACCTCAGCCTACAGGCCGGGGCCAACCAGATATTCAGGGACAGTGGCAGTAGCCTCATTCGACTCAACAATGTTAGCCGCGCTACAGGCTCTACGCTATACTTTGACCAAGCGAACATCGCCAAGGTGGACAATCAAAACTATCCGCCCACAGGCAGCGGCATCTTGGGAGCCTGGGCCATCATTCGTGATGCAGTGAACGGCAACGAACTCGACTGGGCAAAGAACAATGCGACTCCAGGCTCGTGGGGCGACGGGCTAGTCGTCCCAGCCGGTGCCAGCAGCTATTCCAACAACGAGTGGCTGCAAAACCTCAACACCAATGTTACTGCGAACAGGTCGCTGGGTTCTGGCAGCATGACTTACACGCTGCGCTTTGCCAATCCTGCTGCTTCAACCATCACCCTTCTGGGCGGCACGAATACCCTCCAGTCGGGCGGTATCCTCATCTCACCCACCGTGGGTGCCAATGACTCCACCATCACGGGTTCAGGTAGGTTGATTACGCAAAACCAGGGCAACCTGCAAAACTTCATCTTCCATCAGTACAATACGCTGGGGGAACTCATCATCAGCGCCCCGCTCGCAGAGCGCAGCATACAGTCCCGCACAGGGCGGCTCACTGGCAGCACGAACTCCAACAGGCTCATCACCGGTCTGGTTAACAATGCAGGCGGGAATCCCTCCGGTCTGACTGTCGGTATGACCGTTAGCGGTGTCGGCATCACGGCCGGTGCGTTGATTGAGAGCATCATTGACGCGAACACCATCACTATCAGCATCGCTCACACCGCCAATGGCAGCCGTCCGCAGTTGAGTGTCGGCGGCAGCGCCTTGGTAGGCACCCTGGTGGACGGCGACCGCAGGCGCATCAACGCCATACGCAGCCCTTTCACTGGGATCGTCTCCACCACCGATCTCTATGTCGGAATGCCCGTCTCTGGAGATGGCATCCCCGCAGGGACCACGATCAGCGGCATCTTCAATGATTTCGACATCCAGATCAGCGTGGATCACTTCTTTAACGGCACGGTTTCCACGCTGTCCATCACCCCCTCCACTGGCATTGAAAAAGTCGGTGAGGGCACCCTCGTCCTCAACGGTGCCAATACCTACACCAACGTCACCTTCATTGGTGATGGAACGCTGCGCGCACAGACGCTCAACGATGGTGGTGTCGCGGGCAGCTTTGGCACTTCAAATGCTAGTCAGGCCAACCTCGCCTTCAGTGGTGGCACGCTCCAGTATGTCGGGGAAAACACCTCCACCAACCGCGGCCTCACTCTCTCCGACTTTGCCGATATTAATATCGGCCATGAGCGCACCGTAGCTCTCATCAGCGGCGGCGTCGCTGGCACGGACAGGCTGGAAAAATCCGGTCCCGGCACTTTGGTCATGACCGGAAATACTGGTTTGACCGACTTCCGCTTTGAGGAGGGTGCCCTGCGCTTCCAATTCGTGGATACCAATCCCGCCCCTGCCACCTTCACGGCATCCAGCTTTGCCAACGGCAATGTTGCCACCGTGCGCCTCGCCGGCGGTGTGCTGGAGGTGCGTGGTACGCCCGAGGGCAATGTCGGCCAGACCTTCGGTGGTCAGTTGTTCGTAGAGGAGGGTGCCTCAGAGGTGCGTGCCGTCAGTGTCAGTGGCTACGATCCAAACAATCTCGTCGCAGGTCAGATCTTCCGTAACACCAGCATCAGCCTCATGGGGGTAGAGGAATTGACCGAGCTGACCCGCTCCCCGGGCGGCACCGTGAAGTTTGTGGAGGCACCCGAGGTGGGCGGCGGCGCGGCCTCCATCATCCTGAACCTCTCTAATTTTGAACGTGGTTTTGTCCTGCCGTGGGCAGTCTATCGCAATGCAGCGGACGCCTCCCAGCCGGAGGTCAACCACTTCGCTGCCGTGTTTCCCACCTCCGCCGCTGTCTCCTCGGGAGACGCCCTTTTCCTGCATGATTACGGCTCATTTTTCATGAACCCGAACAACTGGGGAAACTCCAGTGCATCCAACAACCTCGACGTGTCCGAGGGGGGCAGCTTCCAGGTGCAGATCACCAATGGCGGCAGCATGCTCCAGGGGACCACGGAGCTATTCGTCATCGCCGAGCAGGCATCCAGCTTTAACAAGCTCCTCCCTGGAATGTCTGTGACCGGTCCCGGTATCCCGGCGGGTACAGAGATCGCCAGCATCGTGGTGGATGAGTTCAAACTCATCCTCACCGCTGCCTCTACTCTGAACACGACGAACCAGACCTATGACTTTAGCAGCCTCCGCACCATCAGCGGTACACTAGCGACAAGTATCTCCGTCAACACCTTGCGTTACACCTCACCAGTAGATAGCACCATCAGCGTGCCCTCCGGCATGACCCTGAGGCTGCTTTCGGGGGCCATCCTGGCCGCCTATGATGTGCGCGGCGGCATGAAACAGATCACTGGCGCAGGTAACCTTAGTGGTGGCGAACGCGCAACCGAGGGCAGGGACATCATCCTGCACAACTACAATGTCCAAACCCCCTTCGGCATCGGCGTGAACATTGTGGATGACAAGCTGACTCTCAACGGCTCTGGCTCAACCGTCGCAGGGGATCGTGTGATCTTCGTTCCCGGCGCACCGCCCTTTAATTTCTTTAACAATTTGAGCGTCGGCATGAGAGTCACTGGCCCTGGCATCCCTATCGGCACGGTGGTCGCAGGTGTGCTGGTGAACGCCCAACAGATCATCCTCAGCAATCCCGCCACGCTTACCCAGAGCAATCAGACCTTTGTGTTCACGGATGTGACTAATTTCGTCCAGACGGGCATTGGCACCACCACGCTCTCTGGCACCAATGCCTTTACTGGCACTACCTTTGTGCATGGTGGCGTCCTGCGTTTGGACTCTATCAATGCCATACCCGGCGGCATCGCCGCCACGGGCGGCATCAGTCACATTACGATTGAGGGGGGCGTGCTGGGCCTGGCCACTGGGAATTTTGGCCGCGCCCTCGGCACGGGTGCCAGCCAGGTTGAGTTCAAAGGCGCGAGCGGTTTTGCAGCCTACGGCGCGGACCGTACGGTGAACTTCGGCGCGCTGGCCACGCCTGAGCGGTTGCGCTTTGGCAACAACGGCTTCGTCCCGGATGGCTCCTCGTTGGTCCTCGGTTCACATGATGCCACCCACAAGGTTACTTTCCTCAACCCCATTGACCTCAGCAGCTTCAGCCAGGCTGTCCGTGTCGAAAACGGCCCCGCAGCTATCGAAGCTGAGTTGGGAGGCGCGCTTTCTGGCCTGGGACGGCTCATCAAGTTCGGTCAGGGAACCTTGCGTCTTGGTGTGTCTAGCACGCATACTGGCGGCATCGAGATTGCCGAGGGGCGCCTTATCGCGGGGAATGTGGCCAATGCCTTTGGCACCGGCACAGGTGCCATCCGTATGGGGACCAGCCGCACTAATACAATCGCCTCCGCAGGGCTGGACCTCCAGATCGAAGGCGGTGATGTCAGCAAAAAGCTAGAAGTCGGCACCACCAACTCGCGCGGTGCCGATTGGCTACAAGGCGGCCAGACGGACAGCACACAGGCCGCCGCCGACATCGGCCAAGAGTCCTCCACGCTCATCGTCAATGGCAGCCCGGCCATCGCCTACTACGACGCCACCAATGGCGACCTCAAGTTTGTCCGTGCAACTGATACCCGTGGTAGCACCTGGACCCTGCCCGTGACCGTTTACAGCCGTGGCGATGTGGGTCGGCACCCATCTCTACAGATGATTAACGGCAACCCCGCCATCAGCTTCTATGACGTTACCAATAAGAGCCTCATGTTCGTCCGTGCCACGGACAACAAAGGGGTCTTCTGGGGCGCGCCCGTCATCGCTGATGCGCTATCGGTCAACGCCACCGCCGTGCAGGGCGATGGCAAGGTCATCTTCGGCGGTTCCTTCACCATCCAGGACGGCACGGGGGTAAAAAACACCCGCCTAGCCCGCCTCAATGCCGATGGCACGCTCGACACCGCCTTCGTCACAGACATCCGCAACGGCGAGGTGCGCGCCATCGTCGTTCAGGGAGATGGAAAGATTGTCATCGCTGGCAGCTTTACCAGCATCTCAGATAGCTTCACCGCGCAGACACCCGTCGTTCGCAACCGCATCGCTCGCCTGAACTCCGACGGCACCCTGGACACGGCCTACAACCCCAACCTGGACGGTGATGTGCGGCTGCTAGTAGTCCAGGACAACAGCCTCATCCTCGTCGGCGGTGCCTTTTCCACAGTCGGCGGCACGGGCCGTGGCCGCATCGCCCGCCTGAATAGCAATGGCACACTCGACACCAGCTTCAATGCCGACGTGCGCAACGGCGAGGTGCGCGCCATCGCCATCGAGCGTGATGGCAATCCCGCGACGAGTGAAGCGCTCACCATCGGCGGCAGCTTCACTAGCGTGGCCGGTTCGGACAACCGCAATCGCATCGCCCGCGTCTCCTCAACTGGTGCGCTGGACGCTGCCTTTAACCCCAACGCCAATGGCGATGTGCGCGGTATCGCACTCCAAGCAGACGGCAGGGTCGTGGTTGGCGGCAACTTCAGCACCATCGGCGGCATCACGCGCAACCGCCTCGCCCGTCTGAATGCTGACGGCACCCTGGACGCCTCCTTTGCCCTGGAGGTGAACAACGAGGTGCGCGCCCTGCACGAGCAGGCAGATGGCAAAGTGGTCATACTCGGCGTCTTCACCACTATCGGTACCAACAGCCTCAACGGCATGGCCCGCCTAAACACCGATGGCACCGTGGACACCGCTTACAACCCAGACCCCAACTTTGAGGTGCGCAGTGTGGTCGAGCAAACTGACGGCAAGCTCGTCGCGGGGGGCATTTTCACCAACCTTGGCAATGCTACCCAGCAGTGGGTGGGGCGGCTGAATACCGATGGCACGGCAGACACCACGCTGGACCGTGATGACGGCGACCTCGGTCGCTTCAACTCCCTGGTAGCAGTCAATGGCAATCCCGCCATCAGCTACTACGACGCGACCGGCAAGGACCTGCGTTTTGTCCGCTCCACAGATGCCAATGGTGGCGGCTGGGGACTGCCGCTGATCCTCGATTCCACCGACGATGTGGGCGCAGGAACTTCAATGGCTATGGCGAACATCGGTGGCGACATTTTCACCGTGGACACACGCAGCACCCTCGACACGGCGGATGACACCGTGCGTGTCACCGCCACAGCCAATATCGGCACGCCCAGCATCGCCTACCACGACACCACGACTGGAGACTTGAAATACGTCGTCTCCTACAATGCCAACGGCTCCGACTGGGCGCAGCCCGTCGTTGTGCGGACAGGCGTAAATGCAGGCAGGCACCTTAACCTCCTGGTCGTGGACGACATACCCGCCATCGCTTATTACGACAATGCTACAGACGATCTGAAATACATCCGCGCCTCCAACCCTGCCGGTCTCACCCACAGCTTGCGTGACCCCGGCACTGGTCTATTGCTGCTAAACCCTAGCGATAACCAGACCATCACCGTTCTTGAGTCCACACTCGTCTTCGCCTCTGCCTGGGGTGCGCCAGTCACACTGGATAGTAGCGGAGATGTCGGCCAGTTCCCCAGCCTGGCCATTGTCAACGGCCAACCTTTGACCACCAAAGGCACCCCAGCCGTCAGCTACTACGACGCGACTGGAGCAAACCTGAAATACGTCCGCTCTGAGGACAGCACCGGCCTCACCTGGGGTGTGCCACTCACGCTCCAGTCCACAGGTGATGTGGGCCGCGCCTCCACTCTGCTCATGGCCGATGGCGTCCCTGCCATCAGCTACTACGACGCAACAGATGGCGACTTGGAGTTCATTAGCCTCAGCGATGCCAGCGGCTACACCCGGCTCGCCTTCGATGGCAACTCCACATGGAGTGGTGGCATCAACCTCGACGGTACCCTCCTGATCGCCCCCGCTGCCGGGCAGACCGCCGCAGTGACCGGCCTCCTCACTGGAGCCTCCGGCTTCAAGCTCGTCTCCGATGGCGTCCTGGCCCTTTCGAATATGCTTAACAACTTCGGCACAGCCCTCCCTGGCCCCGGCACAGCAGTCAATGGTGGCGCTTTAGTCCGTTCCGGCACACTCCTGGTAAGTAGCAGCGCTGCCCTTGGCACAACCACCGTGGAGCTGGGGGATGCCATCCCGCAGGTGATCTACGTGCATCGTTCCACCACTTTCGGCAGCTTGGCCGGACTGGCAGGTAGGTTCGACCCCGATCACAACGGCATCTTTGACAACGCCGGTGGCCCAGGTGCCTTTGTCGAGATTGGAACCACCATTGACGGAAACACCTACACCACCGCTGATGGCGACACCAATCCGGTGGCCACCACCGTGAATGTCGCTGCCAGCACCTTTTCCGGCAATGTCGTCAATGCCACCGAGGTGCGCTTTACGGCATCCACCCAGCCTGGTGGCATCGTCGCAGGTAGCCGCTACTTTGTGGTCAACAGCACGGGGACCACCTTTCAGGTATCTATTAAACCAGGTGGTACACCCGTCGTGCTCACCTCCGCTGGCCTGCTGGTCAATTTTGTCCGTGCCGGCAAGCTCATCCTGGTGAAGGACGAGCCTGGTCATCCTGAGCGCAATGGCATCTACCAGATCATTTTTAGCGGTCTCTCCCAGCCCCTCGGCACGATGAACCTCGTGCGTGTTGCCTCTCTTGATGAGGTCTCCGAATTGCGATACGGCACACAGGCGCGCGTGCTGTCAGGAACCCTCGCAGGTCGGGCATTCTTCCTCGCCAGCCATGTCACGGATGCCAATGTTTCGCCCGTTCACTGGGTGGAGGATGTGGCGGACGCTAATGTCTCTCTGCTCACCTCCATCTCGGGTCTGAACATCTCCAACGCCATTGATTTGAACGCGAACAGCAGCACTGGCACCACCACCCTCGGCACCCTGACCACCGTCACCAACGGCAATACGACCTTCAGCGGCGGCATCACGCTGCAAAACCAGCTCGCTGGCAGCCGGGAGACCAAGACCCTCACCCTGACCTCCAGCAGCAATGACGGGCTGGGCATGACCCTCTCCGGCCTCGTGAGTGAGGCAGATGGCGGCGCTGCTGCTACCAAGGATGCACTTTCCCTCATCAAGACCGGCACCGGCATCATCACCCTCACCGGGAACAACACCTTCGGCGGCGGCATCACGGTCAACCAGGGCACGCTGCTGGTCATGAACACCCCCGTTCTGCCAGCCGACTCAGCCACTGGCACCGGCACCGTCGCGGTAAATGCAGGCACCATCCTCGGCGGCATCGGCATTGTCGGTGGTGATCTCGTCCTCACCGGCACCGCCGGGAACACAGCCGTCCTGCGGCCCGGAGACCCCACCACCGTAGCAGCGGTCGAGGAGCTTACTATCAAAGGCCTATTGACCGTCGGCGCGCATTCCGTTGTGGAGTACACCCTCGGCGCAGACAGCTACGGCAGACTCGTCGCAGACGGCGGACTCAATGTGGACACCACCGCCCGTTTCCAGATCACGCTGGCCTCCGGCTTCACTCCCACCATCGGCACCAGTTTTGACATCCTTGACAAGACCACCTCCACCGGCCTCACGCTCGCCAATCTCCTGCTGCCCGTCTCCATCGTCTGGGACACTACGCAGTTCGTCAGCAATGGCATCATCATCGCCAATGGCGAGACCCAGCCGGTGGACATCATCGTGGACCCCGCCAGCCAGACCGTCCTCCAGGGAGCCAATGTGACCTTCACAGTCACCGTTTCTGCTAACAGTTCTGCGCCCTTCACCTACCAATGGCGCAAGGGCGGCGTTGACATCCTCGGTGCCACCAATGAAACGCTCGTCCTCAATAGCGTCAACCAAGCATCAGAAGGCGTTTACAGCGTGGTTGTTTCCAATGTCCTCAATAGCGATACCAGCGCCGGAGCTACCCTCACCGTCAATCATCCCGCCCAGATCGTGACGCATCCATTCAGCATCACTGTGGGCGATGGTGATCCGGCCCAGTTCAATGTCACCGTCAGTGGTGAAGACCCCATCACCTACCAGTGGCAGAAGGACACCGTGGACGTCCCAGGAGCCACCAGCGCTACCTATCAGATTCCCGCAGTCTCAGCAGCCAACGCGGGCAGCTATCGCGTCGTCGTCACCAATCCTTTCGCCACTGCTACCAGCAATCCTGCTACTCTCACCATTGGCGTTGGCGTTCCCAGCTTTACGGATATACCAGAGTCGCAGATCGTCCTCCTGGGGGCCAATGTCGTGCTGGAGGTCGCCGCTGTCGGCACCGCCCCGCGCACTCTCCAGTGGAAGCGCAACAACGCCAACATCGTTGGTGCTACCGGCAGCATTCTCACCCTCAACAACATCACCGCCGCCCAGGCTGGCTCCTATACCTGCGAGGTGAAGAACGCCTTCGGCAAGGCCACCTGCCCGCCCGCAAACATCACCGTTGTCAACAACCCCGGAACCCTCATCCCGGCAGAGATTGGTAAAACCGCCACCATGACCGTCACTGTCACAGCCCCGACAGGTGTCATCCCCGCCTACAACTGGCTGAAAAATAACGGCCCTCTGCCTGCCAACACCCGCTTCACCGGTGGCAACACCAAGACCCTAACGGTCAAACTCCTCGAACTTGGCGATGCCGACATCTACACCTGTCAAGTCACTGTCCCCGGCGGCATGGTTATCGGCGGCGCACACACTCTGCGCATCTTTGACAAAGCCCCCATTGTCACCTCTGCCGCGCTGCCGCAGGGGATCATTGGTGGCACTTACAACTATCAGATTGAGGTGGACCCTGATCATACCCGCACGCCTGTCAGTTACGCTGCCACGGGGCTGCCGACTGGGTTGAGGATTGATACCAAGACTGGCGTCATCTCCGGTAAGCCAACGGTCACTAAGGTCGGCGGTTACGCCGTCAAGCTCACTGCCACGAACACCAGGGGCAAGTCCGAGGTCACGCTCAATCTCAACGTCCTCACCCTGCCTACCAGCATCCCCGGCGTCTATGTCGGTCCGGTGGTGCGGCATCTGGATGCTGACCTTGGTGCGGGTCTGGGCGGTCGCTTTGATCTCACCGTCACCACCACGGCCAGTTACACCGGCTCCATCACCCTCGGCGCGGTGAGGCATACCTTCCCGGCGGGCACGCTGGATATTGATGTGAATGGCGCGCTTTCCCCCAGTGCTACCATTGTCATCCGCCGCACCGGCACACCCACCCCCGCGCCGCTGACCGTCTCCTTCAAGATAGACAAAATCACCGGCCTGATCACTGACGCTACCGTGACTGATGGCACGGATACGGCAGCCTTCAGCGGTTGGAAGAATGTCTGGAACGCCACCACCGTGCAGGCCACGAAGTACCTCGGCCTCTACACCTTTGCCATGGCCTTGGCAGATGGTGACCCGCTCATCGGCAGCAGTGCCGTGCCGCAGGGCTACAGCTACGCCTCCTTCACCGTGGCAAGAGACGGCAAACTTAGCCTGGTGGGTAGGACTGCTGATGGCGAAGGCATCACTGGCGCGCTCGTGCTCGGCCCCAACGGCGAGATGCTCATCTTCCAGACGCTTTACACCACGACGCCGAAAGGCTCCATCCACGGCACCTTAGCGATCAATGACCAGGGCACAGCAACGGACACGGACAACACCCTCGGCGGCAACGTTACCTGGGTGCGTCCGCCGAACACCACCGCCGCCGCGCGCACCTACAAAGCCGGCTTTGGCACCAGCACAGCCACCTCAGGAGTCACCACGCCCGTGACCATCGCCGCCGTCGGCGGGCGCTACCTGCCGCCAGTGGCCCCCACAGTCGTGCTAGGCATCCCCGGCCCAGGCGTAAACAACGCCAAGCTCGAATTCGCCGAAGACGGAGACACGGGCGATGCGGACGACGCCACCGATGTAGGCACAAATGACAACCCCGACGTGATCTTGAGCGTCGGAGCCTTGAGCAAGATCACGCTGCCCACCGGCGCAGCCAACCCAGCGCTGACAAAGCTGACCGTGACGCCCACCACGGGCATCTTCACCGGCACTTTCAGCCTTGATGACCCCAATCCGCGCACCACACCGCCAGTGACGCCAGCCGCAGTCAAGCGCGCAGTGACCTACCAGGGACTCATCGTCCGGGACGGCGCAGACTACATCGGCTACGGCTACTTCCTCAACGCCCAGCTCCCCGGCAACGGCCCCCCCGCCACCACCCCCACCACCACGGAGATGCGTTCGGGGATGGCAGTGTTCGATCAAAATCCCTGAGCCACACAAACACCTACACGCGGGAGTTTGCGCTGAAACGCAGGTTCCCGCGTCTTGCTTGTTGTCAGCCTCCCCCAGCCTCGCTAGCTTTAAGTCGAGCGCGTCACATGGAGTGCGCGCACAACTCTCGCACAGCAATGTTTTCGCTCCCGGTGGTCAAGATCGGTTTAGTCTCAGTGGATGGCACGGAGCCGTTGTTCATACTCGGCCCCTGCGTCATTGAGAGTGAGGCATTCATCTGGGATATGGCAGATCGCCTCGGAGCCATCGCCAACAGCCTACGCTTGAAGTGGATTTTCAAGGCATCCTACGACAAGGCCAATCGCAGCGCCGTCAGTTCTTTCCGCGGTCTCGGCGTCAAAGATGGCTGTAGGCTGCTGGAGCAGGTCGGTAGAAAGCTCGGCGTGCCAGTCACCACAGACGTGCATTCACCGGAGGAAGCAAAGATCGCCGCCGAGCACATAGACCTGCTCCAGATCCCCGCCTTCCTCAGCCGCCAGACCGACCTCATTCTCACGGCGGGAGAGACAGGCCGCGCCGTCAATGTCAAGAAAGGCCAGTTCATGGCCCCCTGGGACGTGAAAAATATCGCCGACAAACTCGCCAGCGTGCGTTGTCAAAATTTCATCTTCACTGAACGCGGCACCACCTTTGGGTATCAAAACCTCGTCGCTGACATGAGGGCTTTATACTGGATGCGGGAGTTGGGCTATCGGGTCGTTTTCGATGCGACCCACTCCGTGCAGCGTCCCGGCGGCCTCGGTACCACGACGGGTGGCGATGGTAAGTTGGCCCCTGTGCTCGCGCGTGCCGCTGTGGCAGCGGGCTGTGACGGTGTCTTTATGGAGACACATCCGAGCCCGGCGCAGGCACTCTCCGATGGGCCAAACCAGGTGCCCCTCTCTGAGATCGCCGAGGTCGTGGAGCAACTGCGAAAGATACATGAAGTCGTAAATGGACCCCGCTAAGATGACAAACGCCCGAACCAAAAGGCCGTTCAAGCCAGCCTGCCTGACCCTGATGATGCTCACCACCATCACCGCCGCACTTTCCCAGGATAAGGGCGCAGACGCAGGCATGAGCGCCTTTGGCAGGATGGTCCCCGCAGGCTTCATCAGCCGAGGCGTGCGCATCCCCACCTTCGATTCACTCGGAAAGCCCTCCTCCCTTCTCACCGCAGCAACCCTCCAGCGCCTCGATGACGACCGCCTGCACGCAGAGAATGTCGCCATCGAAATCTATGCCCTGCGCGCCGATCAGACCATCCGCGTGGACCTTCTCAGTGCCGTGCATCACATGGCAGACCAGATCCTCCGCAGTGGCGAACGCAGTAAGGTCAGCCGCACCGACTTCGAGGTGCAGGGAGACTCGCTCGTCTTCGATGCTGTCAGTTCCGTCGGCAGCATGAAGGGGCGCGTGCGCACATTGATCTTTGACACCAGCGCTCTCTCGGGCCAATCGGAAGGCAGCCCCCAGCCTCGCAAATAATGACATGAGAAACCGCCTCCTCATCACCCTGGCATCCCTCCTTGTCGCCATCTCAGCCCACGGGCAGGGTGCCTCACGTCTCAGTAATCCGCCCGTCAGTGACCGGAAAAAAGACCTCCTTGAAGCAGCCGAAAAGCTCCGCCAGGCAAAGGACAACATGGATCTCGAAAAGGCCAAAGGCGCAGCTAAGGCGCTGATGGACAAACTGCCCGGTGGAGCCACTGATGCCGCCCGCTCTGCCCTGCAATCCCCCGAGGCCAAAGCCCAGGCCATTGAGGCCATGAAATCTGCCGCCCAGGCTCTGGCACCTGAAGCACAAAAGCTGCTCAACAAGACCGACCTCCCCGCGCCCAGCGCCGCTGCCGTAGCCACGCAGCAGACGCCAGAGGGGCCAAAGCCTCAGGCACTCCAGCCCATTGCAGACACGGCACACGCCACGCGTCAGCCCTCCGTCATCATCGAGTCAGACAACTCCGTCTTTGATCTCAAGGCAGGAATTTTCATCTACACCGGGCACGTCCGCGCTCGCCACCCGCAATTTTACATCGAGTGTGAGGAGCTGGAGGTTCACATGGTCAAAGACGAAGATAAACAGGACAAAAAGGCCGCGCCCAAGAATAGTGGCATCCTCGCCAATGGTGAGCAGAAGCCAGGAGAAAGTGGCATCAGGATCGCCCTCGCACGCGGTCCCATGGTCTCCATTGAGAAAAAAAGTGAGCAGGGGGATATCCAGCAGGGCCGCTGCCGCCGCCTCCTCTATGAGGCTGCCACTGGCGACATCACCCTCAGTGACAATCCCCAGGTGCAGCGCGGGGATGTCCTCCACATCGCCGCCCAGCCAGACACTGTCATGATTTTCGACAAGAACGGAAAACTCCGCACCACCGGACGCACCCGTACCATCAAATCCGGGGTCGAAGATCAGCCCGCCGCCCCAGCGCCTGGCGGCACCCCCGGCGGACTTTAACAGCACAGCACGGCATGACTGCGGCACGATCCAAACGCAAAAGAAAAAGTCAGGGTAACCCCACACTCTGGGAGGAGCCGCCTGTGAAAACCACCAGTGCCACTGCCCCAAAAGCCCACGCCAGCTTGGCATCCGAGGAGGTAGCCCCCCAGCCCACCCTCCTCCACACCCAGGGGTTGAAAAAAATTTATGACGGCCGCGCCGTCGTCAATGGCGTGGACATTGAGGTGAAGGCTGGCGAGATCGTCGGTCTCCTCGGCCCGAACGGGGCAGGGAAGACCACCACCTTTTACATGATCGTCGGCCTCGTGCGCCCAAACGGCGGCAAGGTCATCTTTGATGGCAGCGACGCCACCGAGCAGCCTATGTTCAAACGCGCCCGCCTCGGCATGGGCTACCTGCCCCAGGAGGAGTCCATCTTCCGCCGCCTCACCGTCCGGGAAAACATCCTCGCCGTCATGGAAACAAAGTCCGGCTACACAAGTGCAGAGCGCGTAGAGCAGTGCCAGCAGCTCATGGAAAAGTTCGGCATTGATCATGTGGCCGATAACCTCGCCCTCACCCTTTCCGGCGGAGAAAAACGCCGCCTCACCATCGCCCGCAGCCTCGTCACCGAGCCAAAGCTGCTCATGCTCGACGAGCCTTTCAGCGGCGTGGACCCCATCGCCGTCAGCGAAATCCAGGACATCATCCGCATGCTCCGCCGCGCCGGTCTGGCCATCCTCATTACCGATCACAATGTCCGGGAGACCCTAAACATCGTGGACCGCGCCTACCTCATTTACGAGGGCCAGGTACGCCGCCACGGCACCAAGGACTTCCTTGTCAACGACCCTGAGGCGCGCCGCCTCTACCTCGGTGAGGACTTCACCATGTAGGGCGTGCCTTTTTTCCAAGCAAACCATCAACCCAAACAACGGAGGACAAACACCATGCAAGTACACAACGTTAATCTGCCCATCATCGTTACCGGGCGCCATGTCGAAATCACCGACGCCATCCGCGACTACGCGCACAAGAAGATCGAGGGCCTCCATCTCGACTACCCGCGCATCATTGAGGCCAAAATCATCCTCGATGTCCAGAGCCACCACCGCCATATCGCCGAGATCATCCTCTTCTGCGCCAACCACATCCACATTGAGGTAAAGAGCACCACTGAGGACATTTACGCCTCCATTGACGAGTCCGCCGCCAAGATCGCGCGCCGCATGCGCAAGTTCAAAACCCGCCTGCTCCGCAACCACCGCCCGCGCAAAGACGGCAGCATTCGCCACCTCGAACAGAAGGTCTTCACTGCCGATGACCTCCACAGCGAGGAGGAGCACCTCGAACACTCCTACATACACAAAGAGCAGTACAAAGTCCGTCCCCTCTACCCTGACGAGGCCATCATGGACCTCGAAATCAGCGACCGCCCCTTCGTCGTCTTCCACAACCAGAAGACCCACAAGCTCGCCATCATGTTCCGCCGCCAGGACGGCGACTACGGCCTCATCGAGCCAGAAGACAAAGCCGCCGCCGCCTGACCAGCCGCGCCATCCCTTTGGTTGGGGGACGCCAAGTCCCCCAGCCTCATCCCTGACCCTGGGATCAAAACAGCCGCTGAATTCCGATGGCAACACTCCCCGCCATCTCAACGCCCTCAGCGCAGCCCGCCCTCCTCGCCATCTCCGGCGGGCGTGACTCCGTGGCCCTTCTGCACCTGTTGGTCACTACTGGCCGTGACCGCCTCATCCTTTGCCACCTGAACCACAGCCTGCGTGGTCGCGAATCCGGTCAGGACGCAGCCTTTGTCCGCCGTCTCGCAATAGCCCATGACCTCCCCTGCGAGATCGAAAAAATCAACCTCCCCGCCCTAGCCGCGCAGCACGGCATGTCCATCGAGACTGCTGCCAGGGAAGCACGGCACCACTTCCTCGCCCGCATGGCCGTGAAACACCATGCCTCTGATGTCTTCATGGCCCATCACGCCGATGACCAGGCCGAGACCATCCTCGCCAATCTTTGCCGGGGTGCCGGCCTCCAGGGACTCGCCGGGATGCGTGACCAGCAATGGATCGGCACCCATTTCAAAATCATCCGTCCCCTCCTGCACTGGCGTCGTGCCGAGATTGATGACTACATCAAAGCGCACCACCTCCGCTTCCGGGAAGACTCCAGCAATACCTCCCCCGAACACCGCCGCAACCGCCTGCGTCACGAGCTACTGCCTTTGCTCAAAGACATCTTTCAGCGGGATGTCTCCCCCATCATCGCACGCCTCGGCGCACATGCCGCGACGGACAGCGATTGCCTGAGACAGCAGGCAGTTGAATTCTTCACCGCCAATCATCTCCTGCAACCCGATCACAGCCTACGCATCACCCGCGCGCTTTGCTCCCTGCATCCCGCCCTCCTTTCCCGCGTCCTTAGCCACTGGTTGCGCGCCAGCCTCGGCCTGCCCAGCATCGAATCCGCTGAGATCGAGTCCGCCCTCACCATGCTCCGCCCCGGCGGCCCCGCCAAAATCAACCTCCCCGGCGGCTACCACCTCCGCCGCAAAGCACGCCACCTCCGGGTGGAAGCCCCCGCAAACTCCGTGGCAGCATCCGCATGAAAACAGGCATCCCTCCAGCTACACCCAAGCCTATGTCCCCCCACCTGCCTGACCGCATCATCATTGATGAAATCCTGCCGCCTCCTGGCAAAGGCACGCGCCCTACAGAGTCCGAGTTGGCAAAATTCCTCGCCAAATGGCTCGATGACTTCCTGCGCATCCCCGGCACCGACTTCAAAATCGGCCTTGATCCCATCATCTCCCTCATTCCCGGCGTCGGTAGCAGTGTGGCCTCCGGTGGCGGCCTCATCATCCTCATCGAGGCAGTCCGCAGCGGCGTCACCCTGCCCGTGCTCCTCCGCATGGCGCTAAACATGATCATCAACACTCTCTTCGACTTCATCCCCGGCCTCGGCCCCATTGCCAGCGCGTTCTTCAAGTCAAACTCCCGGAACCTCAGCCTCCTCCAGAGCTGGCAGACCGGGAATCGCGAAGCTGTGCGCCGCAGCACCTTCGCCATGTTCCTGTGCATCGGCGGCTTCTTCGCACTCCTCATCAGCCTCCTATTCGCCCTCTGGTTCTTCTACATCTGGCTGCTGCGCACCTACGTCTTCACAGGCTGACTATTTCCCCCGCTCACTGGCCTTGCCCGCTCCGTGGGCAGTTTTACACGCACGGTGGTGTGCTGGCCGGGGGCAGATTCCACATAAAAGCTGCCGCCGACCATCTCGATGCGCTCCTTCATCCCCAGTATGCCCAGGCGTTTGGGCTTTTTCTCACTCATGACGCCCTCCACCTCAAAGCCCTGGCCATCATCTGTAATCTCCATCTTGATGGTGCTTTTGATGCGCTCAATGCTCACCTTGACTTGGCTGGCCTTCGAGTGCCTAGCCACGTTGGTGAGCGCCTCTTGGACGATGCGGAAAAGCACGCTGCGCCTGGCAATGCTAGTCTTCTCAATCTCCGCAAAAGCATGCAAAGTGACACGCACACCGGTGTCCTCTGTGTAGGTTTTCATGAACGATTGGAGCGCCGGGAGCAGCCCCAAATCGTCCAGCATTGCTGGGCGTAGCTCACGCGCAAAGCGGTGTACTTTCTCCACGGATTCCTCCACCATCCGTTGCGTGAGGGCGATCTTTTGCTGGAAACTCTTACCACCATCTTTATCCCCACGGGTCAGGGAGGACAGATGGACATTGATGCCCACCAGGGTCTGCGCGATGACGTCATGCAGCTCCCTGCTGATGCGCTTTCGTTCATCTTCCTGCGCGTGCAGGATTCTATGGGACAGGCCGCGCAGTTGCTTCTGCAATTGCTGCGCATCATTGAGCAATTGCATCTGATGCTGCTCGCTCTTTTTGAGGGATGTCTCCACCGCCTGCCGCCGGACGATCTCCAGTTCGAGCTTCTTATTGGTGGCAGCCATCACCTCTAGGCGGCGCTGCGCCCACTCGGCATGTTTACGCGCGGTGATGTCGTTGAAAAAGCACACCACAGCATGCTCGCCACCTGTCAGCGTGACACGCTGGAGCTGCCATTCGTAAATCTCCTGCACACCGATGTCCTGCCGCCGCCCAGTAAACTCTGGCGACTGAAACGGCTCACCCGTTGTTAAGGTCTGCCGGAACTGCCACTCCACCTGATCTGCGACACGCTTCGGCCAGAGGATGTGGACGATTTCAGAAAAGTCCCTGCCGATCAATGGGTGGACATTTCTGAAAACGGGCAGCGCCTTGCCGTTGACCTGCTGTAGGTGAAAGCCGGCATCCACCACATAGACGCCGACAGGAGCCTGCCCAATAAGGGCGGAAAACAGCGCCTCACTCCGGCGCAGAACATCCTCCATCTGTTTGCGTTTGGTGATGTCGCGGATGTTGCATTGAATGACATCGTGACCGTTTTCTCGATACAGATTGGCCACCACCTCGACTTCTTGGTGCCGCCCTTCCTGGCTTTTGAGTGGCAGGTTATCGTACCGGACTTGGTGCTGCGATTTAAGCCTCCGAAACATCTCCTTACTCGCAGATGCATCCTTGAGCAGGCCGATCTCAAACAGCTCTCTCCCGGCTAATTGGTCCTTCGGGTAGCCGAGTAGCATTGTCATGAAGGGATTGGCGTCCGTGATTTTACGCGTGTTGGGATCGAGCAGGAGAACGCCGTCGTGCGCGGCCTCGAAGAGACGGCGGTAGCGCACCTCAGAAACGCGCATCTGATCCTCCGCATGTTTACGCTCGGTAATGTCCACCAGCACGGCGCTGCATTCCTTTTTGTTCGGGGAGCGTTGGGCTCTGATTTTCACGACCCGTCCCGGCTGCCCTTTGACTAAAAGCTGGAAATCAGCCTCATGTCTGATCTCAGTGGTAAAGACTTGTTTGAGGAAAGCACTGAACGTGCTGCGTGACTCAGCGGTGACGAATGAGCCAAAGGGCTGTCCTACTAGGCGCGAACGCTCTGTAGCGATCAGATCGGCCCCTGTGAGATTAGTCTGCTGGATAGTGCCGGTAGCGGTGAGGGTGAAATAGCCAACAGGGGAGAAATCATAAATGTCGGTGTACTTTTCCAGCAGCGTCTCCAGGCGATCCCGCGCCTCGTAGAGTTCAGCGTTTTGCATCTCTAGCTCCACCTGATGCACCTGCAGTTCATGGAGCAGCCGCTGCGCGTCCAGGGTTGACTTAGCTTTATCAGGTTTCGTCTTTTGATGCTCTTGCCGCTTTCGCAGCCGCGCCTCTGCTTGGCTGCGTCGTTTAGTGGCAGTGGGAGTGATCTTGGTTGGCATGTCGGGTATCCTCCTTAGCTACGCATAGCTCTCTTGGTCTTAGCTCGTTTGGTAGAATGCGCGGCGACATCCCGCTCCAGACTGGCGTGCTGGCTGCGTAGCTTGGCCTCCAGCTTTTTGGCCACGGTGATGTCTGCAAAGGTGATCACCACGCCGTCTATCCGGTCATCCATCGTCCGGTAGGGCATGATGCGCACGGTAAACCAGCGTCCGTCGGGCGCGTTGACGGACTTTTCTGTCGAGGCCAGCGTGCGGAGCACTTGTTGAACATCATTTGCGAGTGTGGAGGCATCGAGATCGGACACCAGATCGGTGATGGGGCGGCCAATGTCTCCAGGGATGAGTTTGATGATCTCCGTCACATGCGGGGTGAAGCGCCGCACGTTGAGATGCTTGTCCAAAAACAAGGTCGCGATGTCTGTGCTATCCAGCAGGTTCTTCATGTCATTGCTGGTGCGTGAGAGCTCGTCGAGCTTCGACTGTAGCTCGGCGTTGATCATCTGTAGTTCTTCGTTCAGCGACTGCATCTCCTCCTTCGAGGTCATAAGCTCCTCGTTAGTGGACTGCATTTCCTCATTGGTGGATTGCAGCTCTTCGTTGGCTGAGCGGATCTCCTCCTGCGAAGTCTGCATGTCTTCGTGGGTGGCGTGCGCCTCTGCACGGACGCGCAAGAGTTCCTGCTCATAGTCTGCGAGGCGGGCGCTGCGGGCGGGGATTTTGGCCGCCTGCTGGGACACGGGTGTAGCCACTTCCGTGAAGACGATCAACACCAGCCCCTGCAAGGGGCCAGGCTCATCCAAGCGCTGGACGTGGATATCCACGCACCGCGCGTCGCCGTTCGTGCCGACTTTGATGCCCCAGAGCGTCACATTCTCATTTTTCCGGAGCACTTTCTGAAAGGCGGCGGTCAGCTCATAGCGCAGCCCTTCACGCGCCATGACAAAGATATTCCAATTGGCCTTACCGGCAGCAGGTTCCAGGTATTTGCCCGTGCGGCCGCTGATGTAGAAGATGTCTCCCTTGTCATTGGTTAGCACCGCTGGCGGGGCGTAGCGGCGTAGGATCAATTGATCTGCCAGGGACTGGAGGCTCATGGATGGCCTTTGCAGCCTGCCGGTCTCTGCCACAGTGGGTCTGCCTTTGCTGAAGGAGGAGGGAAACTCGACTGGCTCAGCACGCAAGCTAGATGGTATTCGCCTAAAGATTCTCAGCTTAGCATTCAGCGGGGCAAAGAGGTCTGTGCTGGCACCAATCGTCTCCGCACTGCCGAGCAACAATAGGCCGCCGACATTGAGGCTGAACTGGAACAGCGGTATCAGCTTCTTTTGCACCTCCGTAGTCAGGTAAATGAGCAGATTGCGGCAGCTCAGGATGTCCAGCTTGGTGAAGGGCGGGTCCATGATGAGGTTCTGCGGGGCAAAGATCACCATCTCACGAATCTCTCGGCGCACGCGGTATTCTTGATCTTCGTGGCTGAAAAAGCGGGCGAGCCGCTCCGGGGAGACATCCGCCGCAATGCTGGCCGGGAAGATGCCCTGGCGTGCTTTATCAATCGCATCCCGGTCCAGGTCAGTGGCGAAGATTTGCAGGGTAAAGTTTCCCTTGGGGTTAAGGCTCTCCACCACCTCCCTGAACACCATGGCCATGGTGTAGGCCTCCTCCCCGGTGGAGCAGCCGGGCACCCACGCGCGCAGGATTTCGCCGCGCGTGCGCTCGGCGAGCAGTTGCGGGAGTATCTTCTGGCGCAGCTCCTCCCACACGGCGGGATCGCGGAAGAAGTTCGTCACACCGATGAGCAGTTCCTTAAACAACAGATCCAGCTCTTGGGTGTTTTCCTGCAAATAGCGGACATAGGCCGACATCTTGCTGATCTGATGGATGCTCATGCGGCGCTCAATCCGGCGGCTAAGAGTGGTCCTCTTGTAATGGCTAAAGTCATTGCCTGCATGTGTGCGCAGTAGGACGATGATCTTTTCCAGCGCGTTCTGCGTCTTTTCTTCCGTAACATCTTCCATCCGTGTCACGAATGGGCCGCTTTGAAGGTAATCGAGGATCTTTTCCGGCAGCGCATCCACTGAGGCCACAATGTCCGCCAGCCCGGCGTCTATCACGCTGCGTGGCATGGAGTCAAACTTCGCCGTACTCGGCTCCTGCACCAGCGCCACGCCCCCTTTTTCCTTGATGGCGCGCCGGCCCAGCATGCCGTCTGATCCCATGCCAGAAAGAATCACGCCGATGCTATGCTCTCGCTGATCCAGCGCTAAGGAGCGGAAAAAAAATCAATCGGCAGACGCAGCCCAAGTGTCTCTGTGGGGGTGAGCAAATGTAAGACTCCGTGCAGGATGGACAGATCTTTATTCGGCGGGATGACATAAACACAGTCCGGCTGCACGATGGTGCTATCATGGATCTGCATGACCTTCATGCCAGTGGCCCGTTGCAGCAGCTCTGGCATGATGCCTTTCCGCATAGGGTCCAGATGCTGGACGATGACGAAGGCTATGCCGCTGGCGGCGGGCACGCACCCCAGAAATTGCTCCAAAGCCTCTAACCCCCCTGCAGAAGCCCCTATGCCGACGATGGGAAACACCGCCCTGGCGGGCACGGCGGGCGCTTCCTGGCGCGCGAGACCTGGCGGCTTTCCCTGGCGGCGTGCTGGTGGGGATTTCTTTTTCATGCGCTGTTTTCTGCGGGTGTCTCTGACGGCATTTTCCTGCATTGCCAGTCTCTGCCGGGTTACGCCAGCACTTATCTTCACGGGTGCCGATGCGCAGACACTCCTTCCATTCCCAAAGAATGGACGTGTAGATGATATTGCCTTGGGTGAGGGCGGGGCACAATACAAAACTTCCAATCGTGGTCCGGCAGGTTTGTGTGAAGCGTTAAAGAATCGTCACCTGCACCCTGCTTTCGATGATGCCGGCGGAGATGGCGTAGCGGGTCAGGCCTGCAGTGCTGTGGATGTTTAGCTTTTCCATGAGGCTCTGCCGGTGTTTCTCTACCGTCTTCACGCTGATGTGTAGCTCCTGCGCCGTTTCTTTGTTGGCCTTACCTTCAGCGATGAGCTGAAGCACCTCCGTCTCGCGAGAGGTCAGTGGCGCGGCTTTCGCCTTGTTTAGCTCACCACTTTCCCGCGACTTTAGCTGGTGGTGATGAAACCGCTTGGAAATGATGGGGCTGAAGAAACGTTTCCCCAGATGAACTTCACGAATCGCCCTGGGGAGAATGTGGGCGGCGGTCTGCTTAATGAGGTACCCCGCTGCGCCCATCGCCATGACCTGTTCCACATACGCATCATCACCGTGAGCTGAGAGGATGAGCACCTTCGTCGCAGGCAGGGCATGGAGGATCTGCCGCGTGGCTTCCAGGCCGTTGAGCAGAGGCATTGCGATGTCCATGACGACCACATCGGGATAGAGCTTGCCTGCCAGCGTCACGGCCTCGCGGCCATTTCGGCGCACGCTTCTTGTCACCTGGTGAGGCCAGCGGTATCTCTACGCGGACGGTGGTGGACTTGCCAGGTGCAGACTCCACACAGAAGCTGCCGCCGATCATTTCTACACCCCAACGTTTCAAAAATCAGGCCGTGTATCGCAGGATGGCGTCGCGGAGTGAGGGGATTTCCGGCAGGGTCAGCGTCCATTTGCCTTGTGGGCGGG
>Ga0247843_1001454_pt1 | contig 48181 bp, 39 predicted proteins | sample LaCruzMarch2017__FD_192420 | JGI IMG/M metagenome (GOLD analysis project Ga0247843, IMG submission 192420) | Freshwater microbial communities from meromictic Lake La Cruz, Castile-La Mancha, Spain - LaCruzMarch2017_8m | ecosystem: Environmental > Aquatic > Freshwater > Lake | place: Spain...
CGAGCGCGTAAGTCAGCATTTTTTCACTCACACAACGAACGAAGTCCGCCTGACGTGAGTCCGACAGCACCCGGCTCAACTCGACATGATCGGAGAATCGCTCACCGGAAACCAGCTCACCCCGTGTGTCCACCACCTCGTCACCGTCTTTTTCCCGGAATCGCCCGACAGCGTCGAAGTGCTCAAAGGCGAACCCCAGGGGGTCCATCTTGGCGTGGCAAGACGCACACATGGCATTGTCCCGATGGGCGTCCATCCGCTGCCGCAGAGTGCCATGTGTCTCCTTGGATTCCAGAGCAGGAACCCCAGGAGGAGGAGGCGGCGGCGGCGATGCGAGGATGTTCTCCAAAATCCATTTGCCGCGCTTGACCGGTGACGTGCGATTGGGATTTGAGGTGAGAGTCAGCACGCTGCCATGGGTCAACACTCCGCTTCGACCAGTCCCCTTCAGGGAGACGCGGACGAAGTCGGGCCCGTGAACGCCCACAATCCCGTAATGCCGGGCCAGCGGTTCATTGACGAAGGTGTAGTCTGCCGTGAGAAACTCCGTGATGGGGCGATCCTTCCGCAGGACATGTTCGAAGAGAGACTCGGTCTCTTGGCGCAACGCGGATCTCAAGGAAGCGTCAAATCCGGGGAAGAGCTTTTCGTCCGGGGAGACAATGTCGAGGGTACGCAACTGCAGCCATTGGCCGGCAAAGTTGTCCACCAGAGCCCGCGACTTGGGATCGACGAGCATCCGCTTCACCTGCCCCGCCAGGTTGCGACGCAAACGACCCTGGCCCGCCAGGCGGAGCAGCTCATCGTCAGGCATGGTACTCCACAGGAAATAAGACAACCTCGAAGCCAAGGCGTACTCGGAGACCCGGTGAGTTTCGTGTGGGTTGTCGGGATTGCTTTGGATCTCCCCCCGGAACAGGAAATGAGGCGAGACCAAGACCGCCATCAGCGCCTGCTTCACGGAAGCCTCGAAACCATCACCCGACTCTCGAGCCTGCCCAAACAGACGCATCAATCCATCCAACTCGGCCGTTGTCGCCGAGCGCCGGTAGGCCCGATCCGTCACGCGCCGAAGGATTTCTCGGGCTACCTGATTGGTGGTCTGGGGCCCTGGGGCCTTGAAGAAAACCTTCCGGTGCATGGCATGCAACGGTGGAACGGCCTCAGAAAAAGGTCCGGTCACCTCGATGAACTCCACCTGCAAATTGCGATCTTCGATCTTCTTCTCCGTGTAGGTCTTGCCCTGGGAATTGGTCTTCAGCAACTCGGTCTGGCGATAGAAGTCGTTGAGGAAAGCCGCTGATAGACGGTGCTTCCCGGGCTGCAAAACCAACCGATGTTCATGCAACTTCGGATTTCCGCGGCTTCGACGAACCTCGATTGTCTCGAGATCCCGACCATCGGCTCGCAAAGCCATCTGCACTTTTTGATCTCCCGCCTGATCTCCATAGGCTTGAACCTTGAACACATAGTCACCCGGCACCGGAGCTTCGTAGTCGACGAACATTTCCCCCTGTGCCGAAAGGGTCGCCAGAGCACCACTACCCACGTGACCTTGGATTTGGGACGGAGTGAACCGTCGAGCCTTCGGGGACAGGGGCCCGGTCACAATCGCCCGATCCAAAATTGCCTCAGCAGCGTTGAGGTACTTCTCAAGCAAGATCGGCGGCATGGACAACACGTCACCGATGTTGTCGAAACCGTACCCCACATCATCTTGTGGGAAATCGTCAGCCGGCTGGAAATCCACCCCGAACAGGTCCCGCACCGTGTTGTTGTATTCCACGCGATTCAACCTCCGGAGAGTCACGCGTCCGGGGTCCGGACGGGAGGGATCGATCGGAAAGAGTGTTCGCTCTATCCAACCGACCAGATGGGTTCGCACCTCCGTATCGGGCTGAGCCTTCCGCTTTTTGGGCGGCATCTCCCCGGAACTCACCGTCTGAATGACGCGTTCCCAGGTTCCCCGATCGCGAAGAACCGCCATCAAATTGGTGTGCGCATCGAAATTCACCCCCCCCTTGGCTTCGGTGTCTCCGTGGCAATCCCAGCAATACTCTCGAAGGACCGGCATCACGGTCTCGTTGAGTTGGGCTTCAGCCTCCCTGCGATCCACCCGTGGGCTTGCAGAGGTCGGCGGCTTGGCCGCACCGAGTCCCAATGAAATGACTGCGGCAACCAACAGCAGGATGGACAAACGCTTCGGCATGTTTCAAAGCCGACGACACACTGTCCGTCGGTATTGAAAGAAAGTCCGCACGAACCTGCGAAGCGTCAACCACCCGAGCAAAAAACCTGCAAACCGGAGCCACCAGTGAAGACACAATTGGCCTCCGATAGGAATAATCCGACGGAATCGGGCACCAGACGATGATCTGGCCCTCCGATGAGCGGTGACCGAAGTAAAACTTGAGGGCTGAGGAGGGCGAAAAAAACGTCTCAGAGTGCGGGTCTGATTCTAGGGCACCACTTCCAGAAACTCCGTCCTGTAAGAGTTTTACGCAAACGCTGGGCGGCTTCGAGCGCCTCCTCACCGCCACCGCAACCGGCAGCCAATTGGTAGTCCTGAATAGCGGCCTCCGTCTGTCCCAACAACTCTCGGGCGAGGGCACGATCGAGAATTAGCGACGAATCCTTCACCTGGCGCGGCATCCGCAGCTCAATCTCTTCGAGGGCACTCAGGAGATCCCGCTCTGCCTCAGACCACCGTCCCAACCCCTTCAGCGCTCGGGCGCGGCGAATTCTCCAGGAACCTTGAAGGCGTGATGACGTCAATTCCGGCTCAACCGCCTCCAGTGCCTGCTGCCATTGCCCATCATCGATCAACGCCTCGATCCGCTCTGCCACCAGCAGGCCCGCACCGGTTTTCTGAATCCCCTCTTCGAGGCCAAGAATCCGCTCTTGAGGAAGCCGGAGACGACGCTGCCAAGCACTGCGCTCCAAGTAGGCAGAAACCAATTGCGGGTTCCATCTCAGGGCCTCGGAACAATCCTCCAAGGCCTTCATTCCGGCGCCCTCAATCCCTCGACAGTGACTGCGGGTCATCAGAACCGCCGACCGCTCTCCGGCGGCCAGATCCGGGATCTCAAGCGTTCGTTGGACCCACAGCAAGGCCTTGGACACCCGCCCCCGTTGGAGTTCGATCTGGGCCAATTCGCGCAGCACCAGTGAATCGGCAGGCGCAAGCCGTACCGCCCGCTCTAGGTCTCGGACCGCCTGCGTGAGTCGTCCCAAAACCCGGTACTCGATGGCTCGCTCCAGAAGCACGTCTGCGCTGTTCCCTTCTCGGATCAAACGCTCCGAGAGAACCTCGATCTGATGCTCGGGACCGTCATGAGCGCAGGCGACTCCCATGCAGAGAATCACGCCCAAGAGACTGGAAACCAATCGCGTGCCCAAAGACGCCATCAATCCTCCATCCACAACGCGGGGTTCAGACCGAAGTCGATGGCGCCATCGCTGTGGGCGTGGCACTCAATGGCCAGCACGTTCACGCCATCCACCAGATAACGCGCAATGGACCCGAGCGGCACATAAACAGCACCGGAATCCTCGCGTGCCTTGACGCCCTGCGCGTTGCGCCCGGAACTTCGTCCTACATTCACCCGCGTCACCTCCTGCCCGTTGAGGTACACGATGATGCCATCGGCATAATCCACCCAAAGGCCCAACTCCGTCACCGTGTCCGCTTGGGTCACAGTGAATTCACGACGCACATACAGTGAGGGCCGCCCCTCCTTAGAGGCCCGGCCGCCCCCCAAAAGCCGTCCCCGACCCGAGTCGAAGGGCGATTTGGCCAGCGACCAAGACGAATCATCGAAGCCAGGGCGAGTCCATGCAGCCCCCTGGGGATGAGCACCAGACAGCGCCCGCCACTCCGCCCCTGCGGGGATGAGCACCGCGTAGTCGAGCGGCGGCGGATAAGGCGACTTGGAGCTCTTTTCAGGCGCTTTGTATTCAGGAGGCTGCCATGGCAACGACAACCGACGCACCAGGGGAGCCCCCCGCTTGACCAAACTGAACCGATCGCGCTCGACCCCTTCGCGGTTGATCATTCTTCCGACCAAGGTATCGCCTTCCACATCCACCAGAAGCGACCCGTGTTCCACCAGGGTTCGACGCATCACCGGCGAGGTGCCCACCCGCCCGAGGCTGGCACCAGAATGTCCGGCCACCACCTGAACGGCTCCCTCGTGTGGGCGGAGTCCAGCCCCCTTCTGATACGCACCATCGCCCCGGGGATCCCCATCGCCATCGTCCAAAATGAAATTCTCAGCAACCGTCGCATTGGTCGAATACGCCCCATCCATGAGCATCGACCGCTCATAAACATGGGAATGCCCGGTGAGCACCAGATCCACGCCACCCGACTCCAAGATGGGCACCAAGTAATGACGCACCTCGATCAAGTCGGCTTCCTTGTCACTGTCGTGACTGCCCTTCGTGTAGGGAGGGTGATGCCAGAAAGCGATCAGCCACTCGGCCTTGGTCTTTTCCAAATCGGCCTTGAGCCACTTGGCCATCGCGCCGCTGGGTTTGCGATCCAGATCGTGGGAGTCGAGACAGATGAAGTGGATGTTGCCGTGATCGAAGGAATAATAAGCCTCAGTGCCCGAGGCCAACCCGCCGGACTCGGCCCGCGTCGGCACCCAATAGGCATCGTAGTAAGGCCCGATGCCCGTGCTTCCCTTGGATGTATGTCCCTCATGGTTGCCCATTGCCGGCCAGCAAACCGAGTTGCGCAAAGTTGTCTGGTAGGACTCGAAAAAACGGCTCTGAAATTCGACATCGCGACCGGTCCCGTAGGCCATGTCGCCCACATGGATCCAGAAATCCAGAGGCCGCCCATCCTGTTTCACCCACGCCAGCATGCCGTCATGGACCGCACGTTGGGCCTCCCTCCCGGTTCCGCTGTCGCCCAAGACCCAGAAGCGGTAGGGCTGGACGGTTCCTGGCTGGGGTTGGGTCTGAAACCGCAGTTCGGGGGATTCTGCAGTGAGTCGCTCTGAACCGTTGAAAACCCCATAGTAGTAGACCGTGTTTGGGGAAAGCCCCTCAATGCGGGCTTCGTACTGAAACGTCCCAATCGGAGCGCTGTGGAGTTTAGGCAGGGAAAGGTTCTCAGGAGTCCTCAGTTTCTGCCATTGGGGGAGCATCGGTTGTCCATTGGTTCCGAGGCTGGCCCGAGTGACAATGGCTGCCATGGGAACTGTCTGATCGAGCCGATCCGGCCGAGTGCCCCAGCGGACCACTGGCAGGATAGGGCCCTGGGTTCGCCACAACACGTGCATCTCCGTTGGACTGCTTCCCTGAAGATAGGGCAAACGAGTGAACGGTCGCTGCGGATTTTCAGCCAAAACCGACACGGACACGCCCAGCAAACAGAGCCACTGTGCCCATCGGCCTGAACGGGAGCGAATCTGTGGGGAGGGAGACGATGGCTGGGAGAATTCCATCGCAAGGCATGGCGAGAACGTGGAACGGGTGATGATGAGGCCCCTGATGAGGCCCGTCAGAAGCCCGTTGCAAGTATCTTGCGGAAGAAGTTCCCGCCAGCGCCACCGATTCCAAAGCATCGTTGCAGTCAACTGACCTGCTGAGACTTTCGAAACCGTCTCACAATCGGGACGAGCAGTTGAATGGTTCAGGTTCTTTTTCATGATCCAATTCCATTCGCTAGACTTCGCAACGCTGCTCATGGGTTTACCCCCAGACGCGTTTGGAGGATTTCCGTGCGAGTCTCCCAGGTTTTCCATGTGGCTTCCCACTCATCACCAACGAGACGAATCCGAGCATCCGTCAGGATCTTCTGGAGCACCTTGAACTCTTCGGCGGCCGTTGCTTTCTCGCCACGTTGGATCAGGAACTCGACCCATAGAATCCGATTCTCCGGGTGGTCTGGAGCCAACTGAACAGCCCGGGCCAAATGCAATCGGGCCTTGCTGCGACTCCCAATGCTCAGGGGTGCTGGAGGACACTCGGCATAAAGCATTCCGAGCGAACGGTCTGGACCCGCATGATCGAAACCTGGATCCAGAAGCTGACAAGCTTGCCAGTGGCTTTCCATCTCCCGGACCAATCCCAAAGCCCGCATTGGCTGGGTTTGGGCGAGGATTCCCAAATTGAGACCCCGGTAATAGTGGCAGGCCCCATCCGCCGGAGATTCCTTCAAGGCGACGCGACAGGCTTCGGCCCCCTCTTTGGCCAAGGCTCTGCGGACCGGGCGGGATGTAATCCCCTCGGCCCGATCGAAGCAGGCACGCGCGAATGGCCATGCCAAAGTCGCGCTATCGGGCGACTTCAAATACTCGCTGCGCGACTGTTCATAGACTCGGCTCAGACGCTGTTGCTGACTTTCTCCCAGCAATCCGAAGCCTCCCAAGAAACTCAGGAGAACCCAACAGAACAGGGGGGGTTGGAGTCGGCACCAATCCCGGAAACACGGCAACGCTCTCGTTATCATGCCACCAAGTTGCCCTGCTAAATGCCCCACCCGCAAGTCACGTTCATGAATCTCTTGCCGCCCCTGCCAACTCCCTACCTGCTCCCACAGCCAGCGCGGATCACTACCGGGGGTTGAACGACGTGCCGAATCTCCATTGCCTGCTGTCGAATCCGGTTTCCCGGCCTCATTCCTCGACCAGATGGAAGAAACCTGAAGCGCGAGCCGGATCCAGAGACACCGGGATCCGAACATTGCCACCGGGAGTCACCTCCGGTGTCACACCCGAGTCCAACCATTGAGCGCGGGGAGCCTCCAATCGATCGGAAGTCCGCACGCGAAGCCGTCGATCCCGGGCTGAAACCGCCTGGCCGCCAGAATCCAAAGCCTGCAATTCCATCCGCCACTGAGAACCGGACAACGTCTGCCCCACGATCCTGCTACCGAGGATGCGACGACGCTGCCCAATGCTCAATTGATTCGAGGTGTATCGGACTCGCTGCACCGGCTTGGCATCCACCGTGGCGATGAGCGAATCCACTGGCGACGCCCCGAATCGCAATTCCGTGGTTCCGCCTGGAGCCCGCACACGGAACCCCACTTCAACAATCATCGACAGACCGGCTGGAGCCGACTGACCCGCGGGTTTCCACAAAACAGCCCCAATGCGTCCCTGCGAGGCTGCGATTCGGTTCTCAAGAGAGGAAGTTCCGAGGGGCGCCTTGAGCCCAATGAACTCGAGGGCCTGGGCGTCAAATTCCACATTGAAGGCGAACGCGTTTTCATTGCCGGCCCCGTCCAGCATCACGGGCACCCAGGCTTCCTGACCTGTCACCAGATCACTCCAACCGAATCCGATGGATCGAATCGGCTCTGCCACGGTCGCCCTGGTCAACGATTTGGCGAGAACGGGTTGCTGACTGCGATTGAGTGAATACACAGGTCCGCCGGTCAGGGGATCTTCAGCCGGCTGAAGGGGATCTAGCTTCGCCACAAAACGAGCTACCTGAACGAGATCAGCGAGGTTGATGGACCAATCTCCGGAACTGGCCTTGGGGGCGCAGTCCATCCGGCGTCGAACCACCGGATTTGTATCCGCGACTGAGGAAGCCAGTACCGAGGCGATGGCCGTGATATCGAGAACGTCTACCGAACCGGTGCCATTCACATCGCCCTCCACCGAGTCGGCAAGCACCGCCACCTGCCCTCCCTCCGCGACCATTGGAGCGAGAGTGGCATTGGTGAAAGCAACCCGGAACGAGAGGTCCTTGTCGGCAGTGATCAATTCCGAATCCTTGAAGACGCGAACGGGCACGTCCAACGGCGGCACCACGGGCACACCCGAAGTACCCAGATTGCGGATGATGTCGATGGCCGCAAACGTCTGGGCTTGAAACGCGAGGCGCGCGATCGTGTTGGTGCCTCGTGGGAAGCCCACCGATGGATCATTCCGAGAGATTAACACCTGGAGCTTGAACCGATTCCCACCAACGCCTCCATTGGTGGGCGCTGCCACCACGGAGCCCGCTCGCCGATAACTCATCGAGGCGATGCTGGAGATCGAAGGGTCCAGGCTGAGAGTGACGGTGGATTCGTCCGTCAAAAGATAGGGACTCCGAGCCTCTAGAGTGAACGAAAGGGCGGACTCGTTTCCAAATCCCACCAATGAAATAGGAATTTCAACGGCCCCACCTGGCGCGGCCAAAGTCTCCACTGGCATACGCAGCACACGATCCACCCGGAGTAAGATTGTCTTGGAAACACCACCAGAGCCGCCGATCGAATTGGTGGCAATGACTCGGTAAACGCCTGCGTTGGTAGAAAGAGCGCTCACCAGAAACCGTGGTGAGTTGGTTGCCGACGAGACGCTCTGAAACTTTGCCGGAACCGAACCGGAGGCGGGCTCGGTTTGACGCTCCCATCGGAAGACGGGCGCCGGGAACCCCGAAACCCTCAGGTACGCGGAGAGATCCACCGTGGAATAGGCGGGGGCTGCAACCGTCATATCCACGCCGTCCAAAGCTCCCGAAACCCACGATCCTCCACCCTCCACCGGTACAGGCGCTGTGCTTGGCAGAGAGATTTCCGCCGCTGATGTTACTGTAACCTGGAATGGGGAAACCTGCTCGGTGCCCGTGAGCTCCGTGCCGCCTGCTGAGCTCAACTGAACAACGCGGATCCGATAACTCCCGCTGAGCGATGGAATCAGGCTCGCCGCCCCCACCGAGAAAGAAGCCCGCCCGCCACCACTGGAGAGGTCGAGCACGTAAGTCCCATCGGAAGCCCACGCTGCGGGCAAAGCTGGCGCCACGATGGGAAAAGAAGCGCTTGCGTTGGTCCATCCCAGCGTGTCGTCCAAACGCTGCAACTGGACCCGCCCGTGAAGTGCCCCGGAAAGTTGGATTTCCATGGATGCAGAAGAACCGGTCGGTCCGGCTAAGTTGGTGCGGGAAAGCGTGACCGTGATGGGGAGCACGGGAGTGAATCCCGACGAGAGGCTGGTGCCCCGATTGCGATCGTCGGACAGGCTGGAGCCCGCCAGGGGATTGCTCAATCGAACCGAGTAGGTCCCTATCTGGGAAAAGCTGAAGTTGGCGAGACTCAACGTCGAATTGGTGGCACGGGCGATCTCCAGCCCGTCTTTGAGCCAAGCGTAGATCAACCCGGGGCCGTGACTGGAAATCACCGATAGCACGACATTGGAGCCGGTAGGGACCGGCCCCAAGAAAGATGGAACTGCTGGATTCGGAGAAATGGATGTTGAGACGGTCGGTGCCAACAGTTCGGGAAATATGTCTACCGAAACGCGGTTGGTGACGGACTTCCCCAAGGAATTGGAAAGCACCACCAGATAAGCACCACTATTGGCCACTGTCAGCGGTCGCGAACTCTCGGCGACCGCAGATCCAAGCACGGTTGCCGATGCGTTGGTGACGGACACTTCTGACGGAAGCACCGCTTCTCCAGTTCGAGCATTGTATACCATCACACGGGGAATTGGATCGCCCTTGGCACGAATGCGGAAGGCCAACTGCCTACCGGCGTTGTTGACTCCCAAGAAGACACCCACCGCTGAATTTCCCAGAGCCGTGACCACCGGCGGAACTCCCGGCACCCAGGCAACCGGCTCCACTACCACCTCGGACGGAATGTCTGCCAGACGCACCGTGGAGGACTTTAGATCACTTCCAAACGCATTGACCACCTCGACGTCGATCCGAAACGCCCCGGGCTCAGACGGGGCCACCACGACCGTCAGTTGAGAATTGGTGGCACCGGGGATCAATGTTCCATTGCGGCGCCATCGAAACTGCACGGGCGGCGCACCATTCTCGAGACTGGCTCGGACACTGAGAGTGCGTCCTCGATCGGTGTAGTCGCTGATCGGATTGAAATCGCGAACTCCCTCGGTCGAGATTTCCCGAAAACTCAGAGGACTCAAAACCGGCTTCTCCCGAGAAACCAGCACCAGGTTGTGCTGCCCCCCGGCCGCGATATCGACAACGTTGGCCAAACCGGAAGGCACAGTAGTCTGCCCCGCCCCATTGTAGCCCCAGGCCACCACCGTACCGTCGTCACGCAGAGCCAGAGAGTGGGCCCGACCCGCAGCAATCTTGATCACGCGGTTGAGTCCGACAGGCACCGTAGTGCGTCCGTCCGCCGGATTACCCCAAGCCACCACCGTCCCGTCCGCTCGAAGGGCCACAAGGTGCAAGGCACCCGCACGAAGCGATACCACGTTGGTCACGGAAGTCGGCACGTTGACGATCCCCGAGGCGTCTGAACCCCAGACAATGACCTGACCCGAGGCTAGGAGTGCTGCGCTAAAGAACTCACCCGCCGCCACCTCCACGGCCCCCACCACTCCCGAGGGGATCAATCGTTCCCCGAAAAGATTTTCTCCACCAAATGCCGACACCGATCCGTCCGCCCGCAGCGCCACGGCATGGGTGGGGCCTACCACCACAGATACGAATCCACCGGACGCATCGGTATCGGTGGCCGGCAGATCGGCGGTGATCCGATCACCAAAAAACGCCAGATCCCCGGGGAACTGATCCTTGAATCGCCCTGAAGCCAGGGGCGAAGGCGCATTCGTTGGTTTGCGGAGCACCGCTCCGAAAAGATGCCCGAAGCTGACCCGATTCAGCCCGAGGCGACCGGAGGCATCTTGCAAGGCCGTGTTCCAGGACGTCTGGTCGGTGTGGTCGAGGGTTCCAGTACCGTATGCGATGATCCCATTGCTGTTTCCAGTCAGCAATGTGGGCCCTCTCAAAATGAGGCGGCTCCCGACATAATTAGTGCCACCCACGAGAATCGCAGGCCGGAGCGTGAGTCCGCTGACCAACTCCCCGGCCGTCACCGCCTCGACATCGCTGGCCACAACCCCTGCAGGCAGCTCGGGAGGGCGATTGAGCCCCAGCAGGTTCTCGCCCCAAGCCACCAAGGACCGGTTGCGAGTCTGGGCCTCCATCACGGAGGTCCCCATCATCAAGCAGACAAACAGCCCAATCCCCCGAATTGAGTTACTCCAAAAGGATCGCATATGTCGATCTTATCGGAGGATTCCCGTCGAACTTGAATAGAGCGCTCGCGAAAAAAGACCCAGCTCAGTGGAACGATTCAGTCAGGCCGGAGGAGATGGCGATGCCGATTCCTCCGCAAGAAGATGCGAAAGCGAAGATGGTCGGAGCCGAAACACGCAAGGAACCAACAAATAAACTCTTGAGGAAAATGACCCATCCGCAAAGTGAGTCGTACCGGTTCAACAGTAGACCAAAACAAACGGAGTCAGAGGTGTGACTCTGTTGATGGAGATGATTCGGTTGATGTCTGAATCCTTAAGTTCACGCCCCTTAGGCAACAGCAAATGGCCCCCGGCGTTGAACAGATCGCGTCCCAGGACCATACCGGCCTTAAGTTCAATCAACAGCAACTCCCGCTCGCCCCGCGGAATCTGGGTCATCGGCAATGCCTTGGCCAGGAGCCGAACCGCCATCGGATCGAATTGTTTGTCCGAGAGACTCTCCAATTCATTGAGAATCTGGGTCGTGGATCCATTTCGATGGCAGAAGTGAACCACCGGGGCGAGAACACGGGCCAAATGAGGAATGGTCTCGCCTTTGAGTCCATCGGGATACCCAGAGCCATCGAACGCTTCGTGATGATGGCGGACAATGTCCGCCGCACTCGCCAAGGCGGGGAAATTCTTGAGGACTGTTTCGGCAATATCCGGGTGATGGCGAATCAAAGCCAACTCTTCCTCAGTGCATTTGGCGGTGTCCCGCAACCAGCGCCGCACGATGCTCCGATCCACGCTGAGCATTCCGATATCGTGCAAGGCAGCCGCCCAAAGCAACCGTGGTAATTCGGTTGGCGGAAGCTCCATCAGTTCGCCGATGGTCCGGCATATGGCAACCGCCCGTAGGCTGGCGTTGCCGAGATTGGGATGGAACACACTCAGCATCTGGATGGACATCTCGATGGACATATCCACAGAAGCACCGGCCGCAACCGGTACTGATCTAGGCTCGCCGGACAGCGATTCCACGCCCTGGCCGCTCGGTGAACCTCCGCCTCCGACAGCCTCGCTCAGTTGCTGATTGAGGACCAGATTCCGGGCTCGAAGGGCCTCGATCTCGGACCGCAGGGCGGCATTTGCCAAGGCATTATCCACCGCCATGGCAACCTCGTCCCGCATCCACGGCTTGGTCAGATAACGGAAGAGCAGACCCGATCTCCGGGCCTCCATCACTCCGTTCATGTCGCGTCCGGACGTGAGCAGGATACGGTTCATGCCGGGGCGCAACTTCGCCAACTCCTGAAGCAATTTGATGCTGTCGCTTCCCGCGATCTGGTCATCAACGATCACCAGTTGGAAACTTTGTTGCTGCGCATCGGCCAGCCCCTCACCGGGTGAGGCATGCAGACTTACCGAATGGGAAAGACTTTGAAGTTGGTCGCGGAGAATCGACCCGATCAAGGGGTCCTCGGCGATGAGAAGGATTCGGGATGCCGGATTGTCACTCATGGTAAGAAAGGATTCTTTTTTCGCGGTTCAACTCAGTTGGACTCCTGATCGAGATTGATGTTTTCATCAAAAAACGTGCCTCCCTCTGCGACAGCAGTGACCGCCTTGAGGAGCGTGTCGATCGGACTGGTCTTGGAGATGTAACCGGCGATGCCCAGATTGAGGCACTTGATCAGGAGGTCGTTCTGGGCAAAGGCCGAAAGCAACACAATGCGGGTCTTGGGACTCAAATCCAGAATCGGACTGATCAATTCTACTCCTAGGCAGTCCTCGAGTCGCATGTCCAAGAACAGAAGGTCATATTGCTCCGGCACCAAGGTCGGTTCCAAATCAGACCAATGGCTATAGCACTCAACCTGAGCGCCAGGTATGGCCGCGGCGACAGCCCCTGCGATAGCTTCAGCGAGTTGGGGATGATCGTCGAGGAAGGCAATTTTCATGGTTTGAAAAATATTGGAAATGAATCAGCTCAGGACCGGCAACGACTTCACGGGAATCGTCAGTTCGATGATCATGCCCTTCGGATCCCGTCGCTCGATGCGAATCTGACCGCGGGACCGACGTGCAAAGGCATTCATGCTCTGAAGACCGAAACCCGCTGAATAGTTAGAGGGATCGAATCCGACCCCATCATCCAAGACCCGCAGGACCAACAACTGCGGCGAGGATGTGCACTCGACCCTCGTGATGATGTTACGTGCTCGCCCGTGACGAATGGCATTGCCCATCAACTCCTCGGCGAAACGGCAGGTGCGGAACAGGACTTCAGGATGCAAACGGAGGCCATCGGGGTTCAACGTCGTCAGGTGGCAGCGGACGTGGAATTGCTTCTCCATGTGGCGGCAAATGCTCTGGAGTTGGATCGCCATCTCTTCGAAGGACTGCAGGCGCTCAGTACCCTCGACCAGCAGTCGCCGCAATTCTCGCCGCAGGTAATCCAGCTGCTGCAGAATCGTTTCACGGGTCTTCTTGAAACCATCCGCATCATCAATGCGGCTCGTGGCCACTTGGACTCCCAATAGCGTGAGATTCTGGATGATATGATCGTGCAACTCCTGCTGCACGAGGGTCCGATGGAGATTCAATCGAGCAATCGTGCCTTGCGCCTCAGCCAGCTCCCGCATCTGGACACGACTGGCAGAAAATACGGTCCACATCAGCACCATCAGAAAGCTGATGATCAAAATCTGAAGCAGGTAGTAGGGTAAGGCCACGATCAGGGCCCGGACAGCACTGGCCTTCAGGAAAGACTTTTTGAGCGAAACATTGATCCGGAATTCTCGATTCGGAAATGTGATCAAGCGCAAGAAGGACACCTTACCGGGTCCCAACAATCTTTCATTCAGCAAGTCGTTTTCCAGATTTTCCAACTCCAGCAAGCGGTGGCCCTCCATATAATTCACGGCATCTGCAGGGTCTGCAGGGCGCACTTCTATGAATGGTTTTCGCACATATCCGCTCAAATTCACCATCCGTTCCATATTGATGGAGGGCTCGTCTCCTGAGAAGTTTGAAAGACGGATTTGGACTTTGTTGAGGCCTGCCGGGCGACCGGAATGAATGATCAGCCGCCGGATATTGACCACCACGAACGACACCCAACGCTCATTGGTCGAATCCTCTTCCAAAAAACGGGGTCCTGGAGTTGCGAAAGCCAAATACGTCCGATCGGCATCATCAGCGGGTGGACCCTCCCAGAAGATTTTGGACACATGGTTGGAACCGCTTTGCGCGGTATCCGAAAGGGACTCTTGAAAGGCCTGATTCTTGGAAATCCTCGCGAAGACGGAGCCCTCTATCGTTAGTGCTAAGTCCCCGGACTGGATCTGCGGGATGCCATCGTGAACCCGGGCCAAACCCGCGGCCACGATTCCCGGATACCGATCCAATTCATGGATCAACTGCATGGTCGATCTGCGTTGTCCCACAGTCGCCGCTTGGCTGATCACCTCGAAAAGGCGGGTCACCCGGCTGAAATGATTCTCCATGACCTCCCGCCGATCATCAAAAATTCGAGTCAACTGGATATGGTCCGACGTTCGAGCCCGCTGAAATGCGGGCCAGAAAATCAGCGCCGCGAGAATCAACATGCTCAGAGTCAACTTGGCATAATTGAGCCAGAAAGCCCTGCGGCGCACCGATCCATGGGCAATTCTGCCGATGTCCGTCAGAAGTGTCTTAAAGTCCTGCATGCTGATGAATCGGTGCCATTGAACTATTTGTCTGTCTCACGATCTGTCCTGGCATCAACGGTGAACGAGCTATGGACCCTCCCGGTGAGGCAATCGCTTCTGGAGGGCGGGAACCGTGATCCTCAAAATACGGGCTGCAGCGATTAAGTCCTGCTTGCAGTGTTCGAGAACACGCTGGATGTGATCGGTCTCCACCTCGGCCAGTGATCGAAACAGTTTACTACCCGATGCATCCGCTCCGCTTCCATCCGTGATATTGGCCTGGGGGCCGGCATTGACTGCGGTAAACCGACCCGATGTCGGGGCTGAACGTGGAATTGGCGCCAAGGGCATTTCACCCAAAGCCGGACCCGAAGCGGCCTCACCCCCGCCATTCCGAGCCGGCGGTGACAACCTCCGGACCGGTGGTTTCTCTGAAAACTGGCTGCGGAAGGCGCTCAGACTTCCCAGGCCTACGGGGCCATCACCACTGGCGACGACACCCCGTTCGATCATGTTCTGGAGCTCCCGGATGTTTCCGGGCCAGGAATGCTGTTTCAGCCAATCCATCGCCTCCTTGCTGAAGCCCAAGATCGGTTTGCTGTGCTTGCGGCAGAACTCCTCCAGAAACCATTCAGCGAGAATCGGGACATCGGCCAGACGGTCCCGAAGCGGAGGCATGTAGACAGGTACTACATTCAGGCGAAAGAAGAGGTCTTCCCGAAATTCCCCCCGCTCGACCGATTCCTCTAAATTTCGATTGGTGGTTGCAACGATCCGAACATCGATCGGCAGAGTTTCGTTGCCTCCGACCCGTTCGTACTCCCGCTCTTGGATGACCCGCAGCAACTTGGATTGGACTGCCAGAGACACCTCGCTCACCTCGTCCAACAGCAGCGTTCCTCCATTGGCCATCCCGAAGCGCCCCTCACGGCGAATGATGGCCCCCGTGAAGGCGCCTCGCTCATGACCAAAAAGTTCGCTCTCGACCAAGGACTCAGGCAGGGCCGCACAATTGAGCTTCACGAACGGGCCGGCCGCGCGAGCACTTTGCTGGTGAAGAGCCCGTGCCACTAATTCTTTGCCTGTACCGCTTTCGCCTTGGATCAGAACCGTCGTCTGAGTGGGAGCGATCCGACGGATGTACTCCCTCAGGTGTTGGGTCGCGGGCGATCGCCCCAGGATTTGAACTCCCGCCGGAATGCCTATGGGGGAAACTCGGGTGGTGCGGGGAGTGCTGGCAGGGGTCGACGGAGCAACCGGAGCCACAGCAGAAACAGCAGGTGCCGCCAGAAATTTGCGGGCTCTGTCGAAGAAATCCCTCAAATCCCTCTCAGCGAAGGGACGAACTACAATCTCATGGGCTCCAGCACGATGATGCTGCTGAGTCGAGTCGCTGCTCTCCTTATCCAGGATGCTGACGATGTACGGGGTCTCCATCCGAGCGGACAGCTCACGGATCAGGGTGGTGGACAAACCGTCTGGTAGTGTTTCACCAACGAGGATCAATTGAAACCGATCCGCCTCCAGGTACTCCCAGGCAGCCGCCAGCGAATCAGCCTCTGCTACTGCCACTCCTCGGGGCCGGAGGACGCGCCCAACGGTCTGTCGGATCAGATCAGAGCGATCCACAATAAGCACCCGTTCGATGAGCCTCATAGCCCGATACCCCCAGCCCTCAGTCCGTAGGTGGACCGTATCCGCTGCGGGCTTCGACTTGCGCTACTGGGTACCAGATCACCAGGTATCATTTGATGACGGAGCATCCACTGTTCATTCTGCCGATCGAGCCGCACTGAACGCTGTATCAGATCAAGAGTGGCTTGCAAAGCGGGACGCAGTCGATCCGGAAAAGGAATCGGTGCGGCTGCCTTGACGACAGACTGGGTTCTCGCCAGGTCTCGGAGCAGATCACGACGCCGGCGTGCGATTTCTCCAATCGGAGGCTTCACCCCTGATTCGAGAGCGAGCCCCTCCTCCTCGGACAGGTCGGCCAGTTGGAGGCAAACCTGATGATAGGCGGCCAGCGCAGTCTCAAATGCAGCAGACATGATTGGATTCAAGGCTGGGCTGCGGGGATCCGAGGGGTTGGAGCTTTCGAAGAAGCGGTCTTCAACACCGAGATTCGCAATGCGGCCATATTCCGAAGGATTTGAACAGGAACGGCGTTGGTGTTGCTGCTGGAACTGACCGAAGGAATGTACGGCGCATCCAAGATCTGCTGGTAGGTCTTGATCGCATCCTCCACCTGACCCAAACGCTCTTCGCACAGGCCCACTTGGTATTGAAACGACTGCCGAGTCTGACCATCGGTATTGGAACGAGCCAACGCGCGGTACAGCGACACTGAAGAGAGGTAGTCGCCTTCCAAATAGAACTGGTTGGCCAACTCGTTGCCGACGCGAAGTTTCCATGGCATCCATCGCACCAACCGATCAGGTGGTGCCAACTCCACGGCCTCCAGCAATAGCTGGAACTGCTCCAAGGCCGCATCGCGCTTCTTTTGCTGTTTCAAGGAATGGGCCAGAAAATACCGAGCCTCCGGAATGTAATCGGAATCCGGGAAATCCTCGAGAAAGCCCATCGCCTGGCGCTCCAAGATACCTTCTGAGGCCGATTCTCGCAGCGAGCGCAATTGCTTGATGCGAACCGTCTCGAGTTCGAGTTCTTCCGATTTGGTCTGAAGCATTCGCCCGTAGAGTTCGGCGGCCTCAGAATGGCGCCCCAGATCCACACAAGTATCGGCAATGGCGGACTGCGCCATCATCACCAAACGCCTGGAGTAAGCGATGTTCCTTCCCTCGATCCTGGGCACCGATCGCAGCACGAGATAAAATTTCTCAATCGCTTCCTCCTTCAGGTCGAGACGTCGCAGCAGGTAACCCTGTCGCAACAAGACCTCCGGCACCGCCGCGTCTCGTGAATAGCGCTCGACATATTCGGCCAATAGCTGCATGGCCCGTTCAAGATGCCCACCGGCCTTGTCTTTTTCAGCCGCCAACTCGCGCTGGTGGGCCAACTCCAGAAGGGTCAATTTGCGAGTGTCTTCTTTGATGCGTTCCGAGGCGTCTGAATTGAGCACCGATTCGACCGTCCGACTGAATTCCTCGAGATAGTTGGTACGTTCCCCCATCTCGCGCAGTTTTTGGAAGCGTGCCCCCGCCGCCCGGTTCTGCTCCAAGAGGTAGTTCGTGTTCGTCTTGAACTGAAGATTCTCAGTGGGCAGGGCCCCCAACTTCGGATCCAGACCGTATTCGACGGCAGCAACTGCGGGTGCCTTCGTATTCTCGCCTGCCCCGGCTGGAGACTGGGAGTCCGCCAAAGCCAATACAGGCAGCGCTCCAAAGAGCGCTGCTGCCAGAAAACGTTCAACGCAATTCATAGGTAGCCCTTCCTGTGCCACGTGCCGAGGATTCCCCCGATGTCACCCGCAACGGCAGGATGATATTCATGGGCACTCCTGATGTGGCGGTCATTCCCGCAGCAGGATTGGTCAAACTCAGTTGGCTGAGAAAATACCGGAGCAATTGCCGCGATTTGTCCGGATCATCACCGACGCCCGCGGGAACAGGATCAACGGGTTGCAGGACGGGAGGAGCTATCTGGGGACTAAGCGCTTCACTGGTGTCAGCCCGGACGGTGAAATTAGTCCGGTGCATGGCTGAAGTCGTCCTCAATTCCGATAGAAATTCTGCCGTGAATTGAGGCTCGGGAATGTAGGTCTGAGGTAAGGGAGCCAATGGCGGGACGGGCGGCTTGGGTGGTGTCTCCAAGCGGATCTTCCCCAAGTCTCGCTCCGTTCGACTCAAGTATCCTGACGGATCAGCACCTCCCGCACTTGGGGACAGAAGCACGACAACAGCCGCGCATGTCAAACGAAGGGTGGAAACTTTCATCACGTGTGCCGTTGGATGGGAGAATGTGGGATTCCTCATGGGGTACCTGAAGAGACGCTGGCTTCGTCATTACGCGCGACCGCATCGGCTGGACCGTCCTGCTGAGAGACCACTGCTCGAGTGACAAGATAGTCCTCTTCCAAGAGAGCCTTTCTCCAGTCATCGACTTCGAAATCCTCCACCGATTGTAACCACTCCTGAAGTTGGATCAGACGCATCTGGCGGGCCATCCGATCACAATCTGGGACTCCCAAAAGGCTGTAGTGTTCCTTCCAGTGCTTGAACAGTGGGCTAGCCGGATTCGTGGTGATGAGGAAAACTCCCTTGTCGGATGTCAACCTCAAGGCCGTATCCATGGGATGACGGTGCCAAAAACGACACACATTCGCCGATGCCAAGCAAGTGCCGGCATGCCAGATGGATGGTGAACGAGCGGACAAGACCGACCAAAGCACCGAGGTAACCAAGTCATTCACCGACCAGCCATCCGAGTGGCATTGCAGAGCAAGGAGTCGCCTAAGGTCGGTGCCAAGACGGATCCTCAGTTCTTCGCCTTCGATCGAAGCTGAACGCCGAACCGCCTTACCTTTTCTGGGTTTCCGCTCAGAAACCGCGTCAGAGTCCTCCGAGGTGGGCCCACTGGGTTCGGTAGTGGCGGCTTCCGGGGCGGCCTGCGACTCCGTATTCGGAACCTCATCCAGCAACCCGCGCATCCGGGTCCGCTCCCGGTCGATGACCTCGGAGCGCAAAGCCCGGAGCTGCTCCAAGGGGTTGGTCTCTTCAGAGGGGGACGCCATGATCAGGAAACTAGGGTCCGTTCTAGGCCTTTGAGCGCTGTCGGATGACCGGGTTGAATGGCAAGAATCGTTTCAAAGATCGAGCGTGCTTCATGGTGCTTCCCACTTTGGAGACATGCCAACCCCAACCGGATGAGGTCGTCGGAAAGCCAGCCATTGCTCCGCAGAGAGGCCGAATAGCTGGTGCGTGCCTGTTCTGGAGAAGTTTCCAGCTGAAGGTCCCCCTTCAAACGCCACCCGGCTCCATGCTCCGGATGCTCTGTGACCACCTGCTCCAGCACCGCCAAGGCCTCGGATTCCCTCTGGCTATCACGGTAGGCCATGGCCAATCGAACCTGTGTCTCGGGCAATCCGGGGGCCAGACGAACAGCATGAGACAAGTCACGAGCGCCACCCAACGCATCGCCGCTGAGATATCGAAGAGAGCCGATCGAATCCCAGATCTCCGACCAATCCGGTCGCAGAGCCGCCAAAGCCTCTAAGCGACCCAGTGCCTCACGAATTTGCCCTTGCGCCTGAAGCTCTCCAGCGCGGTCGAGCTCAGAACGTACGTGGGAATCCACCTGAGCCATGGCCGCTGCCCGTTGCTGCTCTCGGGCCACAGACAAGTTCAGCTTCAGTTGACCATTGTCAGGCTGCAACACCGCAGCCGCTTCCAAGCTGGTCACCGCGTCGTCCCAACGCCCCAAATGGAAGGCACAGATTCCTCGGGAAAGCAGCAAGCTGAAATCACCCGGATTCCGATCGAGCAAGCGCTGAATCAACCACCGCCCCTCCTCATACCGTCCTTCCCTCAGAGAGAAATCGGCCTCCAATCGACGCGCCTCTTCGAAACCCGGATCCAGTGCAAAAACCCCTTCCAATGCATTGGCTGCACCCCGTTTGTCACCCGATTCAAATAGAACCAACGCCAGCCAAGTTCCGATTGACGGGTCCCAAGGATTGGAACGGAAAAGTTCCTCCAAATGCGGACGAGCCATCTTGGTCCACCGCTGTTCCAACAAGACCGAAACAAGAGAGCGCCTCAAGGCATCATCCCGCGGACGAATGCGGAGCACCTCAATCCAAGCCCAACATGCCAGACTCGGATGGCCTGATTTGTAATCTGCATCCGCTTCGGCAAGCAGTGCTGACACGTCGTCCACTCCTCCTCGACGCCCCATTCGTTGGCGAGCGACACTGAGATTTTCACGGGCCACCTCTACTCCCCCGTGCGCTACTTGGACCCGGGCAAAGGTCTCCGCTGCGATGTTCCATTGCCCACCTTGAGCCAAGCAAACCCCCAATGCGGTCAACACATCAGCATCGGCGTGACCGGCGTCCACCAACCGTATGTAAAACTGACCGGCTTCAGAATACAGTTGGTTGTCAAAAGCAACCCGTGCTCGCCAGCGCAGTGCGTCCGGTTGCTGAGGATCGATCGCCAACACGCGCTCGGTTTCCGATTGGAATTCGTCAAGACGCCCGATTTTCAGGCTTGCGATAGCCGAAAGCACCCTTCCTTCCAGGTAGTCAGGCTGCTGATCCAGCAATTGCTGAAACCGCTGTTTGGCTTCCCAATGCTTTCCTTCCTCCATGAGGAGGCTTCCGAGAGTTCTCAGCACGAACAAGGAATTGGGCTCTACCGTCAATGCCTGCTCTAGATCACGGATGGCCCCCAGACGATCCCCGGAAGCCGCCTTGGCCTCGGCTTGGTCGACCCAGCGCTTGGACTGAGCCCCGGTGGGTTCGGTGGCACCCGGTGGCACAGCGCCCGGATCTTCAGCCAGCATCTGGCGACCCATTTCCTGAGGATTGGTGATCATCGGTCGGAGCAACGATTGGGACGAATCCAATTTCTACCCCGGGAAATCGCAGCACCTGATGTGCCATTCACCCTTAAATTGATGGCACACAGGGTGCTGCGAGGTTTCGGGATGAACATCGCGCTCCATCAAGCAGCAGCGGCCATGACGGCCAACATGCAGTGGCATGATCTGGTGGCGCAAAATCTCTCAGGGCAGTCCTCTCCGGGATATCGTGCCCAAGTAGGTGGTTTTGAAGAGTTCCGCATCCCTGGTTCGCCCAACCCCACACCTTCGAGCTCCCAGGCCGGAAGCGCCTACCCCATGTTGCGGGCCGGTCTGAATCGAAACCAAGGAACCCTTCAACCCACAGGCTCCATGACCGACCTGGGCTTGGAGGGACCAGGTTTCTTCGCAGTTCAAGCTCCCGGCGGCGGGCGCGCCTTCACTCGGGATGGTCAGTTCCATGTTGATCGCCAAGGATCACTCCTGACGAAGGAAGGCTACCCTGTTCTCGGAGACACCGGCCCTGTTCGCGTCGATCCCCAAGCAGGCGCAGTCTCGTTCGGGCCCCGCGGTGAAATCTCTCAGGCCGGCGTTCCGAGGGGACAAGTGCAGTTGGTCGAGGTTTCGGACCCGACCCAACTCCAGCATCTCAGCGGAAGTTACTACCGCCTTCCAGCCAACCTGAAGACAACTCCCGCAGCCGGAACCACCGTGCAAACGGGTTTCTTGGAAGGGGCCAACACCTCTTCGGTTCAGGAAATGGGCAACATGCTCTTGGCCATGCGCCATTTCGAAGCCAACCAGCGCGCCTTGCAGGTGGCCGATGAGCGGATGGGCCGATCCATCCAGGAACTCGGAACGCCGCCCCAATAGTCCCTGATCTCTCTGCAACTGCCTTTCTGAAACTCCCATGATCCGAGCCCTCTACAGTTCTGCTTCCGGCCTCCAAGCCCAACAGAACAACCTGGATGTGATCGCCAACAACTTGGCGAACGTGAACACCACCGGTTTCAAGAAGAGCAAAATCGAGTTCCAAGACCTGCTCTATCAGGCCAGCCGCATGGCGGGCTCCGAGCAAGGTGCGGGCAACCCACTGCCTGCTGGTGTCGAGGTTGGCCACGGAACCCGGACCGTGGCCACGGCCCGAGTCTTCACCAATGGCGAAATGAGCCAGACCGGTGAGAAGTTGGACTTGGCTATCATGGGTGATGGTTTCTTTGAGGTCTCATTGCCCGATGGCACTCGGGGTTATACCCGCGATGGCGGATTCAAGACGTCTGCGGCTGGGGTCGTAGTCACCAGCGACGGCTACCCCGTGACCGGTTTTCCGGCCGTACCAGCGGGAAGCACGGGGGTGACGATCGCCAGCAATGGTCAGGTCACTATCGCTGCGGCCGGTGGAACACAAACCAGCCGATTACAGCTCACCCGCTTTCCCAACCCCTCGGGTTTGACCTCCATCGGGCGCAATGTGTACCGCGAAAGCGTCGCCTCTGGTGCCCCAGAAATCGGGCAGCCCGGTGAAAATGGATTCGGCGAGGTCAACCAGGGATACCTCGAACTTTCCAACGTCAAGGTCGTCGAGGAAATGGTGAACATGATCATCGCCCAACGGGCCTACGAAGTGAACACCAAGGCCATTTCGGCAGCCGACGAGATGATGCAGCAAAGCAACAACCTGAAGCGTTGATGCCCATCACCATGCAACGCCTCCTCCTCCTGATCCGCTGCCTGCTGGGTGCTTTGTCATTGGCCATGGCGGCCGGTGACGCGACCAGCAGCAACCAGCGCACGATGAGTGGGGAAGAACTGGCTGGGCTGCTGGAGACCTCCTTGCGGAACCTCTGGAAGGTTCAGGATGGCACGTTGACGGTCGAATTTGAGCGCAATATGCCTGCGATTTCTCTGCCAGCCGGAGAAGCAACATTGCGGTGGACGACCCAAATTCAGCAACCCAATCGCCGGATTTACCCCCAATTTGAAATCCGCATCGATGACCAGGTTGCCACCTCACTGGCGATTCCCATCCGTGTCAAGTGGGTCCGAGAGGTCTGGGTGACCGACAGCGCCATAGCCAGCCAAGTTCCACTTTCGGCCACAACCCTCCAGAGGCAATCGCTCGATGTGTTGAGCCTCAATGGGTCGGCATGGTCTGGTGATCCCGCCGCCAATGACTGGATGACTTCCTCCCCGATCCCAGCCGGGGCGGTGCTATTGGAACGCTCCTTGCGCCGCAAACCAGCGATTCGAAGAGGCGACACGATCTCCGCTCGACTCGAAGAAGGGGCCCTTTCGGTCGAATTTCAGGCCATCGCCCTTGAGGATGGTTTCAAGGGGGGGACCCTGAAGTTTCGCAGCGCCCTGAAACCGGTGGAACTCAAAGGAAAGGTCATTAATGAAACGATTGTTGTCGTGGTCCGCTAGTCTCTTGCTCTGCACCGGCCTTTTGTCGGCCGATTCCCTGTGGACCGAAGCTTCAATTTCACCGCTGGCTGATCGTCGGGCTCTGGCTGTCGGAGACCTGCTCTCGGTCATCGTTCAGGAAAACAATTCGGCCACAAAGAACCAGACCAAGAAGACCCAAAAGGAATCGAGCATCGATGCCAGCATCAACCAATTCCTCTTCAAGCCCGAGAACATGAAGTTCATGACCAAGGGCGGAATGTTCCCCGGCATGAATGCGTCTTCCAAGACCGACTTCAATGGCGGCGGGCAGGTCCAGAATTCCGATTCCATCAATTCGCGATTCACCGTTCGTGTGGTGGATGCCCTGCCAAATGGCAATCTCCTGATTGAGGGACGTCGCTCCACCTCCTTTTCGGGTGAGGGCCAAACGATCGTCCTGCGTGGTACCGTCCGCCGAGTGGACGTCACTCATGACAACACCATCCTAAGCCACCAACTAGCTGATCTCACACTGCGATTCGATGGATCTGGTTCTGTCAACGACAGCCAAAAGCGCGGTTGGTTTGGCAAGGTCTGGGACAAGGTCAACCCGATGTGATCGATGCCTAATTTCAAGCACTCCATTCTAAAGAATCTCATCCGACTCGGGACTCTCTGGGCCGTGGCCTTTTGGATGGCCACCATTTCAGTGACTGCCCAATCGGCCGGGGGTGTCCGCATCCGGGACATTGCCTTCCTTCACGGAGCCCGCGGGAACCAACTGATGGGCTATGGTCTGGTCTCCGGCATCAACGGCGATGGCGATAAGAATCCCATCTATACCCAGCAAGCCATCGCCAACCTGATGCAGCGATTCGGCTTGGTCGTTCCCCGCCTCCTCATTTCTTCGAAAGATGTGGCGGCGGTGATTGTCACCGCGGAGATTCCACCCTTTGCCAAATCAGGCTCCAAAATAGATGTCCTGATCAGCGCCATGGGTGATGCCAAGACCCTGCAAGGCGGCGTGCTATTGCAAACCCCGCTGATTGGTTCGGATGGCAAGGTCTATGCGGTGGCTCAAGGCCCCCTTAGCATCGGAGGATTCTCTGCAGGCGGTGGCGGTAGCTCGGTGACCAAGAACCACCCCACCAGTGGCCAAATTGTCGGGGGTGCCATAGTGGAGAAGTTGATCCCGGTGACTCTGCTTCAAGACAACACCATGCAACTCGTCCTCAACGATCCGGACTTCACGATGGCGGCTCGAACGGCCGAGGCCATCAATCGGAAATTCCCGGATTCATCGCGAGCGGTCGATGGCGGAACACTGATGATCGAGTTGCCCGATCAATACCAATCGATGCCCATCGAGTTCATCGCTCAAGTCCAGGCACTGGAAGTCACGATGGATGTCCCGGCTCGCGTCATTCTGAATGAGCGCACCGGAACCATTGTCGCTACCTCTAGGGTACGGGTATCGAGTTGCGCCATCGCTCATGGGAGCCTGATTGTTTCCATCGCCCAATCCGGGACGGTCTCACAACCGAACCCTCTGGCGCCCAACGGCCAAACGGTCGTCGTTCCCAACACCGATGTGAATGTCACCGAGGCCAAGGGAGGACTCATCCCGTTCGCCGAAATGCCGACCGTGGAAAAGGTCGCAGCGGCCCTCAATTCCATCGGTGCCAGCCCCCGCGACATCGTCGCCATTTTCCAATCGCTCAAGCAGGCGGGAGCGCTGCAGGCGGAACTTCAGGTCCGATAAATCCTTCCACCGATGACCACCACCCTCCTGAGCAATGTGGATCCGAACTCATTGTCTCGACTCACTAAAACGGGCACACCTCAGCAGCGAGCCGAGAAAGTCGTCGGGCAATTCGAAGGCATTTTGGTCCGGGAAATACTCAAATCCGCCAAACCACCCAGCATCCTGCCAGCCAAGAGCGGCGAGGCCAAACTGGTGGGTGAGTTATATGGCGACATGGCCCATGACATGGTTGCCAACCAGATCAGCCAATCCGGGCAGTTGGGTATGAAAGCAGCCCTTTCCCGACAATTGGCCCTGCAAATCGGCGCTGAATCACAAACTGAAAAGGCACTTCAGCCGCAGCATCCGTGATCCTCGATCCACAGGCTTGGCAAGATTCGCTGGCTGCGGAGACGTCGTGCGCGGAGTTTTTGCTCGGACTCACCAATCATCAGCAAACACTGCTGATAAACAGGAAATTCGTAGAGCTCACCAGCAATATTGCCGACCAACAACAAGCGGTTGATCAATTGTTCATTCTGACTCGCCGGCGCACAGATTCCCAGCGAGATCTCGCACAAATCTGCCTGATTCCCCCGCCCGGCCGGCGCTTGGACATCTACGCCCATCTGCCGCGATTGAAGGCCGATGAGATCGAGCAAATAGTACTACATTTGCAGACCGTGATGGATTCCTGTCAGAGGACATTTCGGCAAAACCAACTCCTCCTAGGGAAATCCATCGAGTTGGCCCAACAGGTGCTGCGACGGTCGGGTGTGGTAGCGACCGGCCGCACTTACGGAGCCCGGGGCAAGGAGCGAGCTTTCGCAACGGCCAACCCGGTGTCCCGATGGCAGGCGGTCGTTTGAAGCCATACCATGGGCGGACTACTCAATACTCTCGAAATCGCATCCTCTTCGCTGGTCGCCTCGCGGCTCGGCATCGAGACGGCAGGCGTCAACATTTCGAACGTCAACAATCCGGGCTATGCACGCCAACGGATCATTGTTGAGCCGCGCCGAGACCCGACGGGTGCGGGAGCCGGGGTGGAGGTGGTCGGCGTCAAGTCTCTGAGGGACTCGATCCTCGATGAGCAGTTGATTCGTGAGAAAAGCAATCAAGCCTATTTGGAGGGCTTTCAGCGCACTCTCCAGATCGGTCAAGTGCTACTGGGCCAGCAAATCGACCGGCAAAGCGCCACCCCCGAAGCGGATACTGCTGCACGGGACTTAGGAGGGCAAATGGCCATCGCCAGTGGAATTTCGGAATTCTACAACGCTCTCCAAGCGGTCACCGTCTCGCCGGGTTCAGTGCCCGACAGGACGGTTCTACTGCTAAAAGCCGGCCAGCTGACAGACAAATTCAACTCGGTCGAATCCCGATTCTCGACGCTCAAATCCGACACTAATGTCGATTTGAACAACCAAATCAAGCAAGCCAACCAAGTCATTGAACTCACCGCGCGGGCGGCGAATGACAATACCGCCGTCAACTCAACAGGCGGCGGTATCGCCAAGGATACGCTTCAGATGCGTCTAGAGGAGCTTGGAGCCTATGCCTCCGTCCAAACGCAGTATGATGACAACAACCGGATCACGGTCATGATCAACGGTGTCGAGGTCATCAAAGACAATAGCGTGGTGGGAAAATTTGAGGGAGCCTTGGATGAGTCCGGTGGGCTGCAGGTTTCGGCTAAAAATACTACTTCAGAAGCCTCCGCAAAACTTACCGGCCAAGGTTCCATCCGGGGACTGATCGATGCTCGGGATACTATTCTGGAGGCTCTCCGCGTGGATATTAATCTTATGGCCAGCGAACTCATCAAGGGGATGAACGCCGTCCATGAGAACGGCTTGGGAATGGACGGATTGACCGGTCTGAGTTTTTTCACCGGAACAGATGCCTCGGATATCGCAGTCAACTCAGCCCTGATCGATGACGTACGCAAGGTGCAGCTAAGCTCCAACAAAGACACGGGCGACAACACGGTCGCCGCCAATCTTCTTAAGTGGTTGGAAGCGCCGCAGGACACTCTGGATAAACTGACGCTGTCGCAGCATTACAACGAGGCTGTAGCGACTTATGGTCAGGAGTTGTCCAATATCAATAGCCGATTGTCCGATCAGAATGTCATCACCCATACGCTGACTCAGCAGCGTGCTGGAGTTTCCGGTGTATCCCTCGATGAAGAGATGTCGTCGTTGATCCAGTATCAAAGAGCCTATCAGTCGTCGGCCAAATTGATTTCAACGATCGACGAACTCTTTCAGACCATCCTTTCGATGTAGACTGACCATGGAAGGAACACCTCATCTTTTCTGGGCACTGACCTCGCTCGGTGGTGGCGTTGGTTTCCTGGGTGTCGGGATCGCTGTGCGGTCACTGATGGTGAACGGCTTTTTCTTGAGCCGGCCGGCCTCCACAAAGCCTGTTCCCAAGGATGCGTCCCCCCTTCAACAGGCTCCCTCTCCAGAGCAGAGCCGCTTGGAAGGTCGGAATCAGATTCTGGAAAGCAGCCATTGGGTTCTCCAGCAGGAGTTGTTGGATGTACGCGGAAAAATGGCTGAGCAAGGCGCGCAGGTGGCCCGAGAGACCGCATTGCGCATGCATCTGGAGGTGGCTTTGGGGAAGGCCCATGAGGAGTGCGATCAATTGCGGATGCAGTTGGAGGCCAGCAAGCAAACCCACGCCGAACAAAATCTCCAGAAGTCGCTGCTTGAAGCTGAGAACTCGGACCTGCGAGGCCGTCTTGACAAAGCCACGCAAGCACCGCCGGCACCTCCGATTCCGGCTGCACCAGCGATGCAACCGGCCGCCGTTCAACCCGAAGTTCCTACTACTGCCGCATCCATACAGACTCCTCGGACCTCTACTTTGCTGATAACGGGTTCAGCAGGTGTGCTTTCGGCCACCGAGGGATTCCCCTCGGCCGAACCCACGGTGGTTCCGATCCGCAGCAAGAACTGGAGCATCGAGCTGCAGAACTTCCGCCGCAGGACGACCGAAAAGCCCATTAAACGTGGCAAACCGTCTCCACGTTCCAAGTCCCGATCAAAGTCCTGATGCCGGGCTTTGACATCGGATGCTGACCACTCGCAGTCTCCGACGATGTCGTTCGCGTTCCGCTTCTTGGGCACAGGCACCTCCCAAGGGGTGCCCATCATCGGAAAAGACTATCCGGAGGCCTTCCTGGCCAACCCCAGGAACCACCGCCTCCGAGCGTCGATCTACATCGAGACGCCGGCGGTCCGATTGGTCATCGACACCACTCCGGATTTCCGGACCCAGATGCTGCGCGAAAAACTCGGCTACCTGGATGCTGTCCTCATCACCCATGCCCATGCAGACCACATCATGGGCATGGACGACTGCAGACGAGTCTGCGACCTGCGCGAAGGCCCGCTTCCGGTGTATGCCACGGAAGAAACCTTCCAGTCACTCCGCCGCGTGTACAATTACGCCTTTGGCGGCCATCCCATTCCCTTCAGTTATTTTCACCCGCAACCCCATGTGATCCAGGGGCCCTTCGAAATCGGTGACTTGAAGATCACCCCATTCCAATTGCCCCACGGCCGCATCACCACCACGGGTTTGGTCTTTGAGCAAGGAGGGATCCAGCGGCTGGCCTATTTCAGTGACTGCAAGGAGGTCATCGCGCCGGCTTTGACCTTCGCCCAAGGGGTCCAAGTGGCGGTTCTCGATGCGCTGCGGCCCGAGCCCCACCCCACCCACATGTGCCTGGACGAGGCGCTCACCACAGCACGACGCATCGGGGCTGACCACACCTACCTCACCCACCTGACCCACCACTACGACCACGACCGGGATCAGGCGGAATTGCCTCCAGGAGTCTCTTTGGCCTGGGATGGTCTGAGGGTCCGTCTCGACTGAGCCTTTGGCGAGCAACATGGAATCTTCCCAATCACCATTAGACGGGTTTTCCGAAGAGCATATCCATGCCACTCGGATGACCTGGACCTACCGGATTGCCTGGTTGTTGGCCCGCCTCGCCTCCCGTTGCTTCTACCGCACCCGAGTCGAGCACGTGGAACGCATCCCACCGGTGGGCCCTGTGATTCTGGCTTCCAACCATGCCAGTTTGGCAGACCCCCCGTTGATCGGAGGCTCAGTGCCGCGCGCCGTCAATTTTCTGGCCCGGGACACTCTCTTCCAGATTCCCTTTCTTGGTTGGTACATCCGCAAGTTGAACGCGGTTCCAGTCAACCGCGATGGCGGTGGGGGCGCGGGGTTGAAAGCGATCTTGGACCGGCTGAACGGAGGTGCCGCCATCCTCCTGTTCCCGGAGGGCACCCGAACTCACGATGGACGTCTGAGGCCGGCACGATCCGGGATCGGTCTGACGGTCATAAAATCGGGGGCCCCCGTTGTCCCTATCCGCCTGTACGGCACCTTCGAGGCATGGGGACGCCACAAAACTGTTCCTGGATGGGGCCGCTTTCGTGTGGTGGTGGGGCAACCACTCCACTTTGAGTCGCTCAGGGCCGAAGCCAAGGCCTGCGACAAAGAACGACTGAAGGCGATCTATCAAGAGGTAGCCGACACCATCATGGCACGCATTGGTGAACTCTGAGTCAGCCAATCGTCCAAATCGATGACCCGGTGCCAAGTGGAACCATCCAAGCAGGCCCACGTGCGACACATCACACAAGACACTGGACGCAGGACCACAACTCAAGACCCAGGTTCAGATTTCATGGAAGGGTTATCAGCCTCCGTACGTCAGCCCGCGTCCATCAGCCCTTCACCTGATCCAAGGCCCAATTGACTTCGGCGTCCGGCACGCGCTGCCCCCAGACGGCTTTACCGATTCCTTCGGCCAATACGAAGTGGATCTCGCCGGCACTGACCTTCTTGTCGAGACGCATCGCCGAGAACAGCTTGTCGCGCTTATCCCCCGGCAACTTGATGGACGTGGGCAATCCGAGACGCTCGAACAAAGCCTGGATCCGCTGGACATCGGCCGTCGGCAATCCGGTCCGCCGGGCCGACAAATGAGCCGCAGCGACTTGACCGATGCTGATGGCCTCACCGTGCAAGAATTTGCCATAACCGGACGAGTTCTCGATCGCATGACCGATGGTGTGCCCGAAATTCAGTGCTGCTCGCATTCCCGTCTCGGTTTCGTCTTGGGATACGATCTCCGCCTTGATAGCGCAGCACCGTGCAATGATGGCCGATAAGATCGGCGGCTGCTTTTCGAGAAGGCCGTCCAACTGTTTCTCCAACCGCTGGAACAGGGTGGCGTCATAGATGACGCCGTACTTGACGATCTCAGCGATACCGGAGCGCAACTCCCGATCGGGAAGCGTGGTCAAGGTGTCCAAGTCGCAGAGGACTAAACGCGGTTGATGGAAGGCACCCACCAGATTCTTTCCGGCCTTCAAGTTCACACCCACCTTGCCTCCGACAGAGCTGTCCACTTGTGACAAGAGTGTTGTGGGCACCTGGACAAATGCGATCCCGCGAAGGTAGGTCGCTGCCACAAAGCCTGCCAGGTCGCCCACGACTCCACCGCCAAGGGCCACTAGAAAACTCTTCCGTTCAATCCGATGGGCGGCCAACTGGTCGTAGCACTTCTGCACCGTTGACAGATTCTTGGAAGACTCACCGGCGTCGACCGTGATCAGGGTTGGCGTGAAGCCGGCCACCTTGAGAGACTTGATGGCCGCCTCTCCGTAGTGCTTGCCCACATTGGAGTCGGTAATCACCGCACACCTCGTCCCGATCTTGAGACGACGGCAACGCTCACCCAGCGTCGCAATGAGGCGGGTTCCGACTTGAATCTCATAAGAACGGTTCCCCAGCGGAACCTGAACAGTTGGCATGGACGTTGAGAGTGAACCGATCTGGGTCCCGAAGGCAAGGCGGTCGGCACTGCATTCGATGACCGTTACCATTCCGAAGCACTGCAACTTTAGCCAGCACGGGTCACGCAGCCCCGTCCGATGAGTTCGGGAAATCGGTCCAATCGGCCTCGGATTTCCGAATTTCCCTTGGGTCGTTCCAGTGCCTGCGGGATGCTCTCCGAAACATGTCTCGTTGGCTGTCCTCGTCGGGTGCCGCCGGTGCCGCAACGCTGCTGAGTCGGATTCTCGGGTTCGTCCGTGAATCCGCCTATGCCGCCTTCATGGGCACAGGTCCTGTGGCCGACGCGTTCTTCTTGGCCTTCCAAATACCCAATCTCTTCCGGCGCCTCTTGGGTGAAGGAGCACTGTCCTCGGCCTTCATCCCCGTTTTCAAGGAAACCGAACGCAAGGAAGGGGTGGCTGCGGCATGGCGCGTCGGACTGGCCTGCACCTGGGCGGTGTTTCTCGCTTGCACGGCCATTTGCTTGGTTCTGCTGGGGGCGGTCAGCCTTCTGCTCTGGTACTCCAACAGCAAATCCAGCGTCCATTTCCACATCGACATCAACACCGAGCTGATGTTCCAGCTCATGCGATGGATGCTCCCCTACCTGCCCCTGGTGTGCGTCGCGGCCGGATTCATCGGCATGCTCAATGCCCGGAACCACTTCTTTCTGCCGGCTTTGGGAGCCACCATGCTGAATGTGGCGATGCTGGCCTCGGTCTGGTGGCTGGCGCCGCATTTCGGGGCGGAGTTGCACGACAAAGTCTTCGCATTGGCCGTAGGGGTGGTGGTCGCCGGCGTCGCACAGGCGGCTTTCCAAGTGCCCTCGCTGCTCTCGGAGGGGTTCCAATTCCGATGGCTCAATCCATTGAACGAACCGGCCGTCCGCGAGGTCGCCCGCCGGATGGGGCCCTCGGTGATCGGCGTGGCCGCCTTCCAGGTCAATACCGTGCTTTGCCAAGCCTTCGCCTACACCCACGGCCGGGAGATCATCTCCTCCTTCAATTATGCGGTCCGCCTGATGGAACTGCCGCAGGGCGTGGTCGGCATCTCCCTGGCCACGGTCCTCCTCACCGAGCTCAGCACGTTGGCCGTCGACAAGAAATACCCGGAGTTCCGTAGCACTCTCACCGAGGGCTTGCAGCAGTTGATGTTCCTGACCCTGCTGCCACTGGTGCTGCTCCTGACCCTCTCCGAACCAATCGTCCGACTCCTGTTCGAACGGGGCGAGTTTCGGGCCGGATCCACCGCCCAGGTCAGCTTCATGATCCTCTGCCTCAGCCCGAGCCTGATGGCCTTCTCGCTGAACAACGTTCTGGCCAGGGCCTTCTACGCTCTGGGAGACACCAAGACCCCCATGCGTATCAGCCTAGCGGCCATCGCGGCCAACTTCCTCGCCGCCTTCGTCTCGGTGAGCCTCATGCCCAAGGCGGGGCTGGCGATCGCCAACTCAGCCAGCTCCACGCTGCAGTGCTTCTTCCTCTTCTACGCCCTGAAGCGCAAACAACCGAAGTTCGACTTGCCCGCCTTGTTCGCTCCGCTGACGCGCATGGTCGCAGCGGGATCGGTGGCCGCCGGATCGGCCGTCGTCACCCTGTGGCTGTGGGATCGCTGGATCGGGCAACACGGCCCAGCGGCGCGGCTCGGAGCCACCTTCATCCCCATGGCCCTCGCCTCGCTCGCCTATTTCCTGACGGCGACCGCGCTGAGAATCCGCGAGGCGTCCGATGTGATGAGCGTGCTGCGACGGCGCGGTGCCCGGGGCAAGTCCACACCAGCTTCCGGACAAACTTCCGGTTGATCCCGTCCCTCAACGAGGAGTAGCGTTTTTCAAGATTCACCCGTGATTGCTGATCGTGCCACCAAAGCCATGAATGGCTTGTGGGGTGGGCACGTCGGGCATCACTGAACGTTTCAAGCACATGAGCCAAATCATCCCCGTAGCCAGCGCCTCGGTCCTGTCCCGGCGCGGTTTCCTCTCCACCTCCAGCACCGCCCTCGGCGGCGCCATGATCGGCAGTCTGGCCATCGAGCGCTTGGCGTTCGGTGCCGCCAGCGATGAGATCAAGATCGCCCTCATCGGCTGCGGCGGACGCGGTTCCGGCGCGGCCAATCAGGCGCTCAATGTCCCGGGCGTGAAGCTCGTGGCCATGGCTGACGCCTTCCAGGATCGCCTCACCGGCGCGCTCAACAGCTTGAAGTCCTCACAGGGACCCAAGGTGGATGTACCGGCCGACCGCCAGTTCGTGGGTCTGGATGGCTACAAGAAGGCCATCGCTTTGGCCGATGTCGTCGTCCTGGCGACGCCCCCGGGATTCCGCCCGCTGCACTTCGAAGAGGCCGTGCGTCAGGGCAAGCACGTGTTCATGGAAAAGCCGGTGGCCGTCGATGGACCCGGCGTCCGTCGCGTTCTGGCCGCCGCTGAAGAGGCCAAGAAGAAGAACCTCAAGGTGGGTGTCGGCCTGCAGCGCCATCATCAGCCCGGCTATCTCGAGACCATGAAGCGCCTCCACGACGGAGCCCTCGGTGACATTTACCTCGTACGCGCCTACTGGAACGACGGCGGCGTCTGGGTCAACCCGCGCAAAGATGGCCAGACCGAACTCGAGTACCAGATGCGCAACTGGTACTACTTCAACTGGCTGTGCGGCGACCACATCACCGAGCAGCACATCCACAACCTCGACGTCGCCAACTGGGTGAAGAACGCCTACCCGGTCAAGGCCCACGGCATGGGCGGTCGTCAGGTCCGCATCCAGAAGGAATACGGCGAGATCTACGACCACCACGCCCTCGAATACACCTATTCCGACGGCACCACGCTGCTGAGCCAATGCCGCCACATCCGCGGCGCCGACAGCAATGTGTCCGAGCAGTGCGTCGGCTCCAAGGGTTCCTGCAACATCAGCGGCCACTCCATCACTCCTTCCGGTGGCGGTACTGCTTGGCGTTACCGGGGCGAAAAGCAGGTGGATCCGTACCAGCAGGAGCACGACGACTTGTTCGCGGCGATTCGCAAGAACACTGAATACAACGAGGCCTTCAACGGTGCCAAGTCATCGCTGACCTCCATCATGGGCCGGATGTCCACCTACACCGGAAAGACCATCACCTGGGAGCAGGCCCTCAATTCCAATGTGATGCTCGCCCCGAACGACTTCGAAAACCTCCGCTGGGACTCCGAGTGCAAATCCAAGGCAGATGCCAATGGCTTCTACCCGGTGGCCGTACCGGGTGATGCCAAGTGGTTCAAGATGGTGGTCTGAAATGGTGATCTGAGATGGTGATCCAACTCGGACGCCATTCGAACCTTCGACATTTCGCTGAAGCATCAACCGATTCAACAGCCCTTCGGAGCCTCCGTGCCCGAAGGGCTGTTTTCGTTCCAGCCTCGTTCTGATCCAATCACAGTGTCTAATCTGATCGGCTGAAGACCAATGACGGCAAGGCCTCCGCCCAACAGCCTCAAAGCATGACAGTATCTCTGACTGCCTCGCTGAAGAACATCTAACCAGACCACGAGGAAAACCGATTCTAAGGCAGGTTGAAAACCCGCAATCTGACCCGTTGTTTAAACTCGATTTAGGCAGCCTTTTTGCCCGGCTTGCGACCCCGCTTGCGGCCAGTGACCGGGGCATCTGAAACACTGTCCTTCAAACCCAATCGAGCCAACTTGTTGTAAATGGTCTTCTCTGTGACATCCAAGATCCGAGCGGCCGCAGCCTTGTTGCCCCGGCACAAATCAAGGGTCTGCTGAACAGCCAACTTTTCGACGGCTTCCATGGACATTCCTGCCACATAAGGCACAGCCAACCCACCCTGAAGAATCTGGGTGGGGTCACCCTGATGCAGGAGTCGAGGAGGAAGGTCTGCCAAGCGAATCTCGCCGCCCACAGAACTGGAATAAGCCCACTCCAGTACGGACTCCAACTCACCGACGTTTCCGGGCCAAGAGTAGTTTTTGAGTATGCTCGATGCGGCACTCGAAATCTGAGGGATGCCCCCGGAGCGGATCATCGAAAGGCGCTGAAGGAGGATCCCCGACAGCAGAGGCAGGTCGTCAATGCGCTCTCGAAGCGATGGTATTTCCACCGTCAGTGCATTGAGGCGATAAAACAGGTCCTGACGAAATTCATTGGTTGCCACTTTGCTGCGCAGATCCGTGCGACTGGTAGCAATCACCCGGACATTCACCGGCACTGAGTTGCCGGTATCGCGACGATGAATCCAACGGTTCTGCAGAAGTTCCAAAATCAAGGCCTGCTGGGCCAGCGGAGTTTCTCCCACTTCCAACAACAGCAGGGTCCCTCCTTCGGCCATTTGCACTCTCCCGATCCGGCGGGCTTCCTCGCCGCCGCCCAAAACTGACCCGGACAATTTGCCAAACAGTTCTTCCTCCAGAAGGCCTCCCGGTATCGAGGCACAATGGACCGGGATCAGGGGCCCACGGGAGCGAGAGCTGACATGATGCAGCATGCGTGCGAAGAGGCGCTTCCCGCTGCCCTCGGGGCCGGTCACCAAGACGTCAGCCTGCGTCGCCCCGAGTGCCGCAGCGGTTTCTCGCAAGATGCGTGCCGAGGACGATTGGCCAATCCATTGTGTGTCTCGAAGCCCCGGGAACTGGCTAACGGGCTCACTGAGAGAATGGCCGGTTCGCACCGCAGCCGAGACGGTGGCCATGAATGCTCCCACATCCAGTGGTTTGGTCACGTAATCGAAAGCTCCGGATCGGATCGCTGCCAACCCGTCGGTAGCATCCCCTAACGCCGCCATGGCGATCACCGGAACTTGCGGGAGGTTTTCCCGGAAATGCTTCAAGACCGCAAGGCCGCTGGTCCCGGGAATCATCAGATCGATCACCGCACAAACCGGAGGATTCTGGCTCAGATCGATGGCAGTTTCACCGGAGTCGGCAAACTCGGCCTCGAAGCCTGCCTTCTTGAGATGATAAGCAACAATTTTTTGGATCGAATCATCTGCCTCCGCCAACAAAACTTTATTATTACGCTTCGCAATGCCCACAGCATTAATTGGCCTTGCGGGTGGCTAATGGTCAACCGGAAAAATTCCGGATGCTTACTTTTTATTATTTTTATAATCATTTCAAACTAGTGGCATCTTCTCCCAAATAAACCCTCTTCCCTCTCTCAAACATTAGTTGAGAAGCACTTCAAGGTCCTCAACGGCCTAAAAACACTTTATTTTAGGACTGAGGTATCTTTTCCCTGCACACGAAAACCGTGTTCCACAAGACAGTCTGTCGGCCTTGACATGACTCCTCTCGTATTGATTTCAGCTCAAACTCTTCACCGGCCTACAGAAGCAAACCGCTCCCCTCGCTTTCGGATCCGGAGTCAGCCAAAGAATTCAAGGCCCCCGGAGTCATCCGCCCGCCAGATGGGTTCAATCCGATAGAGCCGGCAAGAGAGCGCCAAGGGACAGGCTCCAGCCCACTGAACCACAATGATTTAGGAGGAGTGATCCTCATGAGGTGCATTGACGAGGCATGCCCTCGGCCTAAGGTCAGCGGCATGAAGCGTTCATACCTCTGTGGGTTTGCAGTGGCCGCTGCCATTTATTCCTCACCCAGTTTCGCCGCAGATTGGCCGCGCTTCCGGGGCACCGACGGAACAGGGGTCTCTGCGGAGAGCGGCTGGTTGGGCAACTGGCCCGGAGGTCAACCCCGCACCGTTTGGAAGTCAAACGTGGGAGCTGGATTCTCGTCCGTGACCTTGGTGGACGGCAAACTCTTCACCTTGGGACACAATGGCTTGAAGGCGAACGGCATCGACAGTGTGGTGGCCCTGGAGTCCAGCAGCGGCAAGGAGCTTTGGCGCCACAGCTATCCTGAGAAACTCGCTGACCACTACTACGAGGGAGGCACCTCCGGAACGCCCACTGTCGACGGGGGCCGGGTCTACACGCTTTCAAAAGCCGGAGTGGCTCTGTGCCTCGATGCGGCGACCGGCAAGGTCATCTGGTCCCGGAATCTCGCTTCGGAACTCGGTTTGAAGGTACCCGAGTGGGGATTCGCTGGAGCACCGCACATCGCAGGAGATAGGGTCGTGTACAACGCTGGCGATGCCGGGTTGGCACTAGAAAAAGCCACCGGCAAGGAAGCCTGGATGAGCGGCAAGGGCTCGGCGGGTTACGGCACTCCCGTGCCCTTCTCTCTGGAAGGAAAACCAGCCTTGGCCATTTTCGGACTCCGCCATGTCATCGTCATCGATCCCGTCAGCGGCCGGGAGTTCTGGCGTCACCCTTGGAAAACCCGCTACGACGTCAACGCAGCAGACCCCGTGGTGATCGGCGACACCATGGTCCTCACCTCCGGCTATGGAACCGGAGCTTGCGGCATTCGTTTCACGGGTTCCGGTGCCAAGGAAATCTGGAAGAATAAAGCCCTGCGATCCCACATGCAGGCACCCATCGGAATACGAGGCCATGTCTATGGCATTGACGGTGATGGGGGAGACGCCAAGGCGCGCCTCAAGTGCCTGGAGGCCAACACGGGCAAGGTGGTCTGGGAATCGCCAGAGGCTGAAACCGGCGTGCTGACCGCCGCCGATGACAAGCTGATCTGGGTCACCGGTAAGGGCGAGTTGATCATCGTGAAGGCCGACCCCACGGGATACCACGAAGTGGTTCGTGCCCAGGTCGCGCGGGGCAAAGTATGGTCGACTCCCTTGCTCCTCAACGGACGCTTGTACATCCGGAACTGGAAGGGCGAACTCCTCTGCCTCGATGTCAAAGGCTCCGGTGGAGTCTCCTAGGCAATGCTGGGCCTCCCGTGACTTCAGCTTTGGATTTCCAGTACCGGGACGGTGGCCTTCATTTTCCGCAGCTGGGACTTTGGATGGATCCCCACCATCCGGTCCGAACCGGCGAGTGGGTCGTGGTCAGCCACGCCCACGCAGATCATACGGCCCGCCACTCCGCCGTCATTCTCACCGAGCCCACGCGCCGGCTCATGCGATCACGGATTTCCGGAAACCGGACGGAACGGGTGCTTGAATTCGGCGAGCCTCTCCTCCACTCCGATTTGACCCCCTCGCCGACCCAGACACCATTCCGCCTGAGCCTGCATCCGGCGGGACATGTCTTGGGTAGTGCCATGGCCCGTCTCGAAGTTGACGGGGATTCCCTGCTCTATACTGGGGATTTCAAGCTCCGGGAGGGCCGGAGCTCCGAACGCTGCGAACCGGTCGAGGCCCGCACCTTGATCATGGAAACCACCTATGGGCGCCCCCGCTACGTTTTCCCACCCACAGAGGAGGTTCTCGCGTCGGTGGTTCAATTCTGCAAAGCCTCGCTCGATGCCGGAACCACCCCGGTGCTGATCGCTTACTCGCTCGGCAAGGGACAAGAGATCTTGGCCTCCCTTCTCACGGCCAACTTGCCCATCCAACTGCATGCCAGCTCCGCCAGAATGACGGAAATTTATGCAGACTTGGGATACCAATTTCCCCGGTGGAGACCATTGGATCCCCAGACCGCACGCGGCCACATCATCATCACTCCGACCGCTCGACCGTTGCTCTCGGCCCAACCCAGCATCGGCCCACTCCGAATTGCTTCACTCAGCGGATGGGCGTTGGACCGGCGCTGGCCGACGACAGACGAAAACCAACAACGGTTTGCTCTCAGCGACCATGCCGACTTCCAAGACCTCGTAAGATTCGTGAAGCAAGTCCGGCCGCAGCGGGTTTTTACACTCCACGGATTCGCGGCCGATTTTGCCCGATACTTGCGGCGCCAAGGAATGGAAGCCTTCGCTCTCAGCGAAGACGATCAACTGGAGCTCTCACTTTGACCGGTCTCGCAGGCGAGTGTCCCGTCAGCGGAGACCCAGAACTTTGATGCCCGGATTCCCAGACCGATCATCCTTCAACGCCGGACACCCGAACACAGGCTCAATTGCGTTTGGCACCAGAATTCACCTGGAGTTCATACTCCGGCGACATGGTGCTGTTGATGTTGTTGTCTAAAACCCCGGGATAGGTGAACTGAAATTTGTACCGGTACCGCAGGACGGAACGGTCCGTGGGAAGCGGCAACAAGGCCTCGAAGCGATTCTCCGTGTTGGGCACCGGCTGCATCGGGTAAAGGTTGAGCCCCATCACAACCCATGCCTTCACATTCTCGGGTTGGACGCCACGACGATGGGTCCGGAATGTGGTTTCGAACAAGTAGTTGGCTTCAGGTGACGGTGTGGCCGAGCGCGGCGTCAGATTGGTGTTTTGGGAACTGGTGCAACCCAGACCCACCGCAGCCAAAAGCACCCAGACAACAGGCGATGCAAACTTCATCGATGCGGTAAATCGCACACCATTGCGATCATTGGCAAGGGATGAGTCAGGGAGTCGACCTGAAAAACCCCGGAAATTGATGGGTTTCTCGCTCTCAAAGCACCGCTTCTTGATAGGGCTCAAAACCCGGCATCCGGCGAATTCACCACGGAACATTTCCACCCAACTCACCGGCCAAAAGTCGCAACTTGCGATCCATGCCCCAGCGGTAGCCGCTCAACTCTCCCGATTCCCGAATAACTCGGTGACACGGCACCAGCAGTGCCACCGGATTGGCACCGCAGGCTACCCCCACCGCTCGGGCTGATCCTGGAGACCCTACGGCCGCCGCCAATCGGCTGTAGGAAGTCAATGAACCACGAGGTACTCCAAGCAGTGCCCGCCAAACCGTTCGCTGGAAGGGAGTTCCACTCACCGACACGGATATCCGTCTTAGCGGTGTTTTTGCGCCCTCAATCCAAGCACCTACCCAATGATCCATCCATTCTTGCGCACCCTCGTCATCGGTTGGTATCTGCTGATCGCCCCACGGGCCGCGGTCAGAACCCGACGATGACTCGTCAAATTCCAACTGAAATACCGAACCTGGACACCACACCAGACGACTCACACCCCACGGAGTCAGAGCCCGACCGCGCCGACAGTCGCGAGGCATCACCTTAGGGAGCTCCGTGACCTCCTCAACCGTAGCGGAAGCCAAGCCGCAATTGGCAACCCGAGGGATTACCAGCAGCGGTCGGAGTTTTTCGGCACCCCACCCTGAAACACAACGGGCAGCTTCTGTCGTCCCGTCTGACCTCAGGATCATTGAGCGGTCTTGGGCCCCTTCGCCTTGGGTAATTTCTTGAGGTAGCTGGCCGGGTCCTTCTTGAAATCTTTCAGGCAACTCTTGCAGCACAATTTGACCGTCTGACCTTCGTGTACAAACTCGTAGGTTTCCATGCCGGACCCCTCAAACTTCTCATCGGAAACCAAACACTTGTCCAATGGGTAGGCTTTGGCTTTGGGTTTGTCTTCAGCGCGAAGGCTCACCAGGGAGCAGGCGGCAACAATCAAGGCAAGAATAGCAGTGGCTTTCATGTTTTTTGTGGAGCATCGGTTCCGACGCTAGAGAGAGCTTCGATCGGAAGCGCCTTGGAGGCAAGGGGGCAACGACGCGGCCTCGCCCCATGACCGCGCCGATTCGGCCGCCGGGCACCTGTGATATTGGACGCCGCGGATTTCGAGGTTAGGGTCCCACTCCGCAGTCGATGCGCATCGTTCAGCCATCTTACTTTCGCACTATCCCTGTTGCTCTGGGCAGGAGGCTCCACGCCTTCACTCTCATCGAGTTGCTGGTGGTTATCGGCATCATTGCTCTGTTGGCGGCCATGCTGTTGCCGGCCTTGGGCAAGGCCCGCTATCGTGCTTCCCAAGTCAATGAAATGTCCGGCTCTCGTCAACTGCTTATCGCCTGGAGCCTCTACGCCGAAGACAACTCCGACTCGGTGCTTCCCGGATACCGCTATGGGCTGAACGCCACCGACTTTCAGGGACGCCCGGTGAGTCACCCCATCAACGCTCGATACCCATGGCGAATCGCCCCCTACCTGGGGAAAAGCTTTGACGTGATGTATCTCAATGAAAACCGGCGCACATTGGAGGCCTTTCGCCGCATGGAGGACCCCGACCTTGGAGTCTACGCCGCGTCAGTGTTTCCCTCCCAAGGAATCAATTCGGTCTTCGTCGGCGGCGATGACGTCGAACTGCCGCCCACGGAGCGGGCCTTTGAGCGTTTTGGGCGCTTCTGTGTTTTGAAGACCGCTGAGGTGACCCGTCCCTCAGAGCTCCTGGTTTTCACTTCCGCCCGCGGCCCGTTCGAGGGGCGCGTCGTCCCCGGCTATTACGTCGTGAAACCGCCCTACCTCAATGCGCGTCGCTGGGCCGTGGATTGGAATTCGGACGACGGCCCCGAGGCGTGGGGCTACGTCCACCCGCGCTACAACCTGCGATCGGTGACTGGTATGGTCGATGGGCATGTTGAAAATCTCGATCGCCGCCGTATTCAGGATATGCGCTTTTGGGCCAATCCGGCGGACCGCGCCGATTGGAGTCTTCGAGCGCTCCAGGGCCCGTGACTCCAAGGTCGCCGACTGTCCTACGGCCTCGGGGCGAATGATCTTCAGGCGTGATTCAAGCACCTCAACCCGGATACCTTTTCCACATCGATGAGTATTCTCGACACTATTGTCGCGCAGAAACGCGTGGAAGTCGGCGTGCTGCCTCCGGGACCGGTGGCAGCCTTCCAGCTTCGTCAGGCCATCCAGCAGCGTGGCTCGGGAATCCGGGACTTCACGGCAGCTCTGGTCACTCCGCGACGGGGGGATATTGCTTTGATCGCGGAGGTCAAGAAGGCCTCACCGAGTTTGGGAGTGATCTGCCCGGATTTTGATCCGGTTCGGATCGCCAAAGAATATGAAGCGGCCGGTGCGAGCTGCCTCTCGGTCCTCACCGACGAGTGGTTCTTCCAAGGATCGCTGGAGTATCTCAAGGCCATCCGGGGTGCAGTGGACCTGCCGCTGCTTCGCAAGGACTTCATCATCGATGAGCGGCAAATCCTTGAGGCTATCGAATGGGGTGCCGATGCGATCTTGCTAATTGTTTCCATCCTCTCGGACGAGCAGTTGTCACACTTCCACAGCCTCGCCGATGCGGCCGGACTGACTGCTCTGGTCGAAGTTCATGACGAGACGGAACTCGAGCGGGCGCTGCGCTGCGGTGCCCGAGTCGTTGGGGTCAACAATCGGGATCTCAAGACCTTCCAGGTAAACCTCGCAACCACGGAGACTCTGGCCAAGAGACTCTTCGCCGCATCCGACTCCACGCGTCGAATCCTCGTAGGAGAAAGCGGTATCCATCAGAGGGCGGACGTCGAGCGCCTCCGAAAGGCAGGATGCCATGCCATTCTCGTTGGAGAATCACTGATGAAGAGCGGACAGATACCGTCAAAAGTCGCCGAACTCATCCAGGCCTGAGCACTCGGAGCAACCCGTTCAAGTGCTGCCGTTCAAGTGCTGCCCGTTCAAGTGCTGCCGAAAGTCCCTCAACAAAGTCGGCGAGGCTTCAGGGAGTTGGGAGCACCACAGACTGCGAGTGTATCCCCTGCTCCGACATCGACGGCTTTGCCGACATCGCCGGCATCGCCCAAACTTTTCAATGAAGGAAGGCCCCGATTCCATCCGCAAAAGGAACCGATCGGATCTGAAATTCGCGCTCGGCCGCCTCGGGGTTTCCGACGTTGTCCTCCTCGAGCATGAGAATCTGATCCCGACTCAGGGGAGCAGGCCGTCGTAAAATGCGCGGAAAGAGCTGCTCCAGAACCGCGGTCGGGTACCAGGCCAGCGCCCGGGGGATGCACACAATCATCCGGCGGCGACGAGTGGCTCGCAGGATGGCCTGCAGAACCTGCGGCAACGTAAGCCGATCAGGACCGCACAAGTCGTAGGTTTGGCGGACGGCAGCTTTAGAATCGAGCGCACGCGCAAAGGCACGGGCCACACCATCGACCGACACCGGTTGCAACAAGGCCGTTCCCCGACCGATCACCGGCAGGACCGGCGACCAGCGGCTCATCCGGGCGAACAGGTTCACAAATCCATCTCCCGGCCCGTAGATCACCGAGGGCCGAAAAACCGTCCAGTCCAGACCGGAACCCCGCACAGCTTCCTCGGCGGCCCACTTGGTTTGGTGGTACCGAGAAACCGCAGCAGGCCGGGTCCCCAAGGCACTCATGTGAATCATCCGGCGCACGCCGCTGGACAGTGCTGCCTCAACGACTCGGAGCGTCCCCTCCTGATGTACCCGTTCAAAAGTCTGGTCTCCGATTTCACCGATGATGCCGACCAAGTGGATCACGGCATCACACCCTTGCAGGGCCCGGCGGAGATCGTCCGGACTCAACACCGAACCCCTGAACCAATCCATACCGGCATCCGGGGTTTCCAAGGCTTGCGAGCGGCTTCCGCGGGCCATGCCCAGCACTGAATGCCCCTCACGGACCACCGCCTCGCAAACGGCGCGTCCAACAAAACCGGTGGCTCCTGTGATCAAGACCCTCATGTTTCTCCAGACTCACCCGCATCCGCCGTGGCGTCCAATCGGTACTCCCGCTTTGCGGCTTTCAGGCGACATCCACAGTCCTCATCCACTCGAAAAGGCCGTTCCAACGTCGCTGAAATGGCAATCGCCAAAGCGTCGCCCATAGAATCGACCGGACATCCGCTCGCGAGATCTTGACGCGCCGTCGGGCATCCAACACGCCTGGCTCCCGTAGCCTTCGGAGAGTCTGCACACCGATCAAGATCGGCCAGGCACAGGCCAATCGGACGCGAACCTGATTGGAGGGAATGCTTCGGACGTAATTCCACCCGGCTGCCAAATGACCCTCGGCTTGATGCAACCATCGATCATACACCGGACGCAGGCGGTCCTCGACCGCCGGGTCCAGAAGGTCTGCCGGCGAAAGACCCACCCGGGCCAACTCATCGCACGGCAGATAACACCTCCCTGCCTGAAGGTCCTTGGGTAAGTCCCGCAGAATATTGATCAACTGGAGGCCCTTGCCGAAACGGATGCCATCGGCCTGGAATGCCGCGTCATCGAGTGAGTCGGCCGGGAACAGTTGGTTGCGGCAAACGCGGGTCCAGAACTCTCCCACGCAACCGGCCACCCGATACGTGTAGTCTTCCAGCGCTTCGGCGTTGGGCAGGGCCACGACGCCTTCCCCCGGCCGAATTGCGCCGAAGCGATCGAGGTCCAAGATTTGGCCGCCAACAATGGTTTCCAGGACTGTGCGGATGCTCTCCTTCTGCCAGACTTGTGCGTGGTCTAAAATATCCAAGGCCTCCGGAATCCGCTGCAAGAGCACGCGCTCAGCGTCTGTGACCTCCGGGCTGTTGACGTCAAATCCCGCCCAATGCGGCTGCGGTGCCTGACCATCGAGGATCCGATCCCTGAGTGATTCGAGAGCGCGGCGACGGACATCCACAGGCACCGATGAAGCATCCGCCAGCGTATCCGTGGCACGAGCCAGCAAATAGGCCAAACCGATGGGAGCCCGCACCCGTCGGGGAAGGACCCGCAGCGTCAGGTAGAACGAGCGAGACACATCCCTCAAAAGGGTCGTCAATAAAACTGGTGAACCAACGGCACCGGACATCGTTTGGAAATGCAAACAGAGTGCCGCTGAATTGACCAGTAACGGACTAGTGCTGTTTTTCGCTGAGAATACTTCCGTGCCGCCACTGCGACCCATCCCGGGAAGCGGGGTGTCCTCCACCTGAACGGTGACCGACACCTCCTGAGGTGAAACTCCAGTTGGTCCAGCCGTTCCGGGCTTGAAAACAACATCCGGATCATCTCAGCGTCCCGTCATGGCCAGCCTCAATCCTCAACCCGGACGCCCGCCTGGCTCGGATGACGAGGTGATCACTCAAGCCCTGCGCCGATCGCTGGCCGTACTGATCCTGTTGTGTGTCGTCGCGGCTGCCGCTGTTTGGTGGCTACAACGTCGGCCCGTCGCTCCAACGGCAGTGTTGCCCCCCATCCAAAGTCCTGTGGCTCACGATTCCGGTCGCGGACCTCGACCTCCCTCCATCCGGTTCACCGATATCACCCGGGAAGCAGGGATCCGCTTCACACACAGCAACGGAGCGCGGGGCAACAAACTCCTGCCCGAGACGATGGGGGGAGGCGTGGCCTGCTTCGATATGGACGGGGATGGCGATGCAGACCTCCTATTCGTCAATGGAACGGAATGGCCGGATGCAGCAACCCGGCCCACGACTTCCACTACGGCTGCCCTGTATCGGAACGACACCGTGCCGGGCGGACCCATCCGTTTCACCGACATCACCGCTGGCTCAGGTCTGGATGTCCCATTCTATGGCATGGGTGTGGCCTGCGGAGACTTGGACGGCGATTCCCGCACCGATGTGTTGCTGACCGGACTCGGGGGAGTGCGCCTGTTCCGGAATCTGGGGGCGGGGCATTTCACCGACATCACAGCCCCGAGCGGCCTGCCCGCCTCGTCTTCCGACTGGTCCACAGCGGCCGCTTGGTTTGACCTTGATCGGGATGGGGACTTGGACCTCTTCGTTGGACACTATGTCGAGTGGTCGCCCCAGATGGATCGGGAGGTAAACAACCAACTCGTGGGTGTCGGCCGCGCCTATGGGCGCCCCTGGCTCTTTCCCGGCACCTTCCCCGCCCTTTACCGCAATGACGGTTCCAAGGCTCCGGGTGCCCTGCCCCATTTCACCGAAATCTCCGCCCGCAGCGGGCTTCGCATTCAGAATCCCGCCACGGGGTTGCCCATGGCCAAGACCCTCGCTGTGGCACCGATCGATTTGAATGACGACGGTTGGATGGACCTCGTGGTGGCCAATGACACCGTCCAGAACTTCGTCTTCACCAACCGGCACGATGGGACCTTCCAAGAGGTGGGAGCCCAGAGCGGGGTGGCCTTCGATGCTTACGGGCAGACCCGTGGCGCCATGGGCATCGATGCGGCGCGTTTTCGTCCCGACCGCGCGCTGGGCATCGCCATCGGCAATTTTGCCAACGAAATGAACGCCCTGTATGTGGCCCAACCGACGAAGGACACTCTGGTGTTCGCCGATGAGGCCATCACCGAAGGACTCGGACCGGCCAGCCGTTTGCTCCTCAAGTTCGGACTCTTCTTCTTCGACTACGACTTGGATGGACGGCTCGATGTCCTCACCACCAATGGACATATCGAAGAAGAGATCGAGAAGGTGCAGGCCAATGTCCACTACCGGCAACCCGCTCAACTCTTCTGGAACGGCGGAGGCAATCAGACCTTCATCAGCGCCACGGCTGCAGAGGCCGGTGAAGACCTCTTCCAGCCGATCGTGGGTCGCGGATCGGCGTACGCCGATTTTGATCGAGATGGAGACTTGGACGTGGTGATGACCCAGATCCAGGGCCCCCCGCTACTGCTGCGCAATGACCAAGCCCTGGGCAACCATTGGGTTCGATTGCAAGTGATCGGGCGGGACGGTAATTCCGACGCCATCGGAGCTTGGGTACACTTGCGGACCGAAGATGGTCGCCGGATCTCACGGCAGGTCATGCCCACCAAGAGCTACCTCTCTCAAAGCGAACTACCCATCAACATCGGTTTGGGGCGCAGCAAGATCGCCGAAGCACGGATCCGATGGCCTGACGGCCATGAGGCGTCCTTCAGTGCGCCGCTCCAACAAACAACCATCCTGCGCTGGGACTGAACCCTTCAGAACAATTTTCCTCAAAGGCATCGGCGTGGGCCTCGGACCGGAGAACCAGTTTCTGAGATGCCCTGAGCAGGAGTTCCTGAATCGGAAAGTGCGCCCTGCCGGGCGCACCCAAGAAAAACGGCGCGGAGAAATCCGCGCCGTTGGTCCGAATTGAAATGGACAAATCAGATCAGGCCGACTTGGCCGTTTCCGAGGCCGACTTCTTGCTGGCAGGATCATCGGCCGACTTGTTGCGATAGTGCGAGGAGTAGTACCGGTTCTGGTAGTAGTGGTAGCTGTAGTAGTACGAGTCCTTGCCCTCGAAATCGATATCATTCAGCACCAAGCCGACCAGATGAATGCCTGAATCTTGGATCCGCTGAACAGACCGCAACGCGTGCTCGCGACGGATCTTGTTGAACTTGGTCACGAACACCATGCCATCGGCCATGGCACCCACAATGAGCGGGTCAGAGACGGCCGACACCGGCGGGCAGTCCAGAATCACCCGATCGTAGCGCCGTGAGGCCTCCTCAAGGAAACGCACCATGCGGTTGGATCCGATCAGCTCAGACGGGTTGGGCGGCACCGCACCGCAGCAAACCACATCGAGGTGGGGAAGCTCGGTGCTGTGAACCAATTCGCTGATGTTGTCGGTACGTCCCGCGAGGTACGCGGAAAGACCCACGGGGCTCTGCAATTGGAAAGCCTTGTGGACCGACGGTCGGCGGAGATCCGCGTCGACCAATAGCGTCTTGAGGCCGGTTTGCGAGGTAACGATCGCGAAGTTGGAGGCCACCAAGGATTTTCCCTCGGAGGGAATCGTACTGGTGAAGGCTATGACCCGGAATTTATCAGCATTCTTGGCCAGTGAGATCGCCGCACGCAGGGTTCGGAAACCCTCGGCCGGGCTGGAGGTCGGGTGCAGGTGCGACTGGAGGTCGCGCTCCACAAAGCTGACCGACTTGATGTTGGGAATATAGCCCAAGAACGGCAGGTGCAGGATGTTCTCCACGTCTTCCTGACTCTTGATGGAATCGTCGAGGAAGTTGAAGAACAGAGCCAGACCCAAGGCCACGGCCAGACCGCCCACAACACTACCCACAAAGATCAGGGGTTTGTTGGGGCTCACCGGCTTGAGCGGCGCGAAGGCCGGATCCTGGACCTTCATGTTTTGAAGGAGATCCTTGGCACCGATATCGAAGTCTTTGGCCTTGGTCAGGATGGTTTGGTAAAAGCCCTCTACCCGCTTGAGCTGCTGCTCCATGATGTCATAGCTAATCTTAGCCTCATCGAGGGCAAAGACGCGCTCCACCGATTCTTTGTACTTCCGCAAGGCTTCGGCCTCCCGGCTCTTCTCCAACTCGGCCACCTGGAAAATGGCTTGAAGGGCTCGCTCGGATTCATCACGCAACTTCTGGGAGTCGGCCTGCAACTGGGTCGCCGGCTGAATCACCCGGGGGTGCCGCTCACG
>Ga0247843_1001455_pt1 | contig 48181 bp, 38 predicted proteins | sample LaCruzMarch2017__FD_192420 | JGI IMG/M metagenome (GOLD analysis project Ga0247843, IMG submission 192420) | Freshwater microbial communities from meromictic Lake La Cruz, Castile-La Mancha, Spain - LaCruzMarch2017_8m | ecosystem: Environmental > Aquatic > Freshwater > Lake | place: Spain...
ACTGCCGACCGGTCCGGTATCAACACCACTACAGGCCGAAAGGCATTGGTGACGGGCCGCTTTGATTCACTCATAGCTCGCGCGGATCGCGTATCAACACCACTACAGGCCGAAAGGCATTGGTGACGGGGGACCGGCTGACCATCCCGATCGGAGTGGCCATGTATCAACACCACTACAGGCCGAAAGGCATTGGTGACCCAATGTTGCGTTGATTGGCCTCCGCACGGAGCGCTTGGTATCAACACCACTACAGGCCGAAAGGCATTGGTGACGCCCGGAACTCTCCGGAGCCTACGAATTGCGGCGGGAGTATCAACACCACTACAGGCCGAAAGGCATTGGTGACCAGAGCGCCCTCACGTTTAGGTGTGCTGAGATGCTTAATGTATCAACACCACTACAGGCCGAAAGGCATTGGTGACGTCGACAGAACTTGCTGCCGATTGGCTGTCCAATAGGTATCAACACCACTACAGGCCGAAAGGCATTGGTGACCCAAGCACGCGCCTTGCGGCATGATTTCTTGTCGTGGTATCAACACCACTACAGGCCGAAAGGCATTGGTGACCGTCATTGTTTGTTTTGATGCTATGTTGCAAATAACAAAGTATCAACACCACTACAGGCCGAAAGGCATTGGTGACGGGGGGTGGGATGGTAGCGTTCATGATTCTTGTTTGTGTATCAACACCACTACAGGCCGAAAGGCATTGGTGACGAGGCCCTCGGCGTACTGCTCCAGGCCGCGGCGAAGTATCAACACCACTACAGGCCGAAAGGCATTGGTGACCATCATTGGCAACTTTAACTGCAACTTTATCTGTAAGTATCAACACCACTACAGGCCGAAAGGCATTGGTGACACCAAGATTTCTTGGTCGATAGGGCTCATGTTTTTGGTATCAACACCACTACAGGCCGAAAGGCATTGGTGACCCAATTGCCACGCTTGTGGCGCATACGATTCGTCGTTGTATCAACACCACTACAGGCCGAAAGGCATTGGTGACTCGCGGCAGTTGGCCGCAATATCATCATCTTGGTGTTGTATCAACACCACTACAGGCCGAAAGGCATTGGTGACAAGTTGCCGGAAAGCTGGCTCAATAACTTTAGCCAAGTATCAACACCACTACAGGCCGAAAGGCATTGGTGACCCGTCCGGGTTTATAAACCAGAGACGGTTCGCACAGTATCAACACCACTACAGGCCGAAAGGCATTGGTGATCAGGCCAATCATCACGGCTTCAAGCCCCTCATCTACCGGTATCAACACCACTACAGGCCGAAAGGCATTGGTGACATTGCTACCGACTGGTGAACAGTCGCCACTTTGGCGTAGGTATCAACACCACTACAGGCCGAAAGGCATTGGTGACACCGAGGCGCTCGCGCTGAGTCAGACAATCGTAAACCGCGTATCAACACCACTACAGGCCGAAAGGCATTGGTGACGCCCGGAATTCTCCGGAGCCTACGAATTGCGGCGGGGTGTATCAACACCACTACAGGCCGAAAGGCATTGGTGACGGGCCTCGGCCTCGGCTGAATACTTCCGCCTGTCTTGTGTATCAACACCACTACAGGCCGAAAGGCATTGGTGACTGATCCGGATCGCCGTCATGTCCGCCGTCACTCGGCAAGTATCAACACCACTACAGGCCGAAAGGCATTGGTGACATTTTCTACGATCGAAAGGTTAGCGAAAACACACAAGTATCAACACCACTACAGGCCGAAAGGCATTGGTGACGGGATGGTAGCGTTCATGATTCTTGTCCCGGCTCTATGTATCAACACCACTACAGGCCGAAAGGCATTGGTGACGAAATCGCTGTTCTGGAGCAAGCCGTAGCGTTCACCGGGTATCAACACCACTACAGGCCGAAAGGCATTGGTGACGAAACGACGGTGACTTGTATTTCAACACGCTGATCCGAAGTATCAACACCACTACAGGCCGAAAGGCATTGGTGACCTTCGGCAAGACAGGCCAGAATCGAGATTGCCGAGTCGAGTATCAACACCACTATAGGCCGAAAGGCATTGGTGACGCCATTGCGCTCGACATTGCCCAAGCGGCTGAGAGCAGGTAACAACACCACTACAGGCCGAAAGGCATTGGTGACGTCTTGCGGACATGACGCTCGTTGGTGGTGAACTGGTAACAACACCACTACAGGCCGAAAGGCATTGGTGACCCACGTTTTACTGCCGTCGGTGCTGTGTTCGTATTCTTGGTAACAACACCACTACAGGCCGAAAGGCATTGGTGACGTTTTGCTCACGGCTCGGCCTCCTTGGCTTTGCGCCAGTAACAACATCACGACAGGTCGAAAGGCATTGGTAGCTCTCGTTGCCGTCTGCAGCATCGCGGCCGTTCATCAAGGGAACCGGCACGACCTGGGCGGATTCATCGGCATTGGCCAGCGCTTCGGGCAGGGCCGGGAATACCGCGACCTGGAGATCGTGGACCGGGTCGGCACGGGTGATGTGTTTTCGGCGGGCATCTTGCACGGACTCCTGTCCGGCGTGCCGCTGGGCCGCACGCTGGACTTCGCCTTGGCGTACGCCGCACTGGTCCACACCACCCGGGGTGACACCTCGCAGTTCCGCGCAGCGGAGATCCAGGCCCTCGCCGACGGTGCCTCGGCCTCAATGCGGCGCTGAGCCGCGGGAGCGGCCGTTCGGGTCGGACACAACACTTTGGACGTGGCCGACAGATCCTGGGTCGGGCGAGGCTACACCAACGCCGCTCCGCGCTCAGTCAACCACTGCACCGCCTGGTCGAGCTCGTTCAAGGATCCCATCGGGGTCTCCTTGAGCTGGTATTGGATCCCGGAGCGATCGAACACCGCCAAACAAGGCTCGTCGCTGAAGCGGCTGAGGTACTGGATCGCCTCAAAACCCGAAGGGTGTCTTTGAATGGCCAAAGACCAGGACTGGGGCACCTGAAGATCTGCGTCGTAAACGGCCGACACATCCACCCTCATCGCCTCCCGCGTCCTCCCATCTCCCATGGAGCAAACCCGCAATTGGGGAACTTCAATCCTGCTGAGGCTAGAACCGTCCCATTTCACCTTGGAAATCACCTGCCTCCCCCTGAAAACGTCGTCCCCAAAATACTCCCAAAGGCACGTCGAGAGAGACACTCCCACATACATCAGGGGGAAGAGGGATTCCGGATGCGAAAAACGATGGTGGGGCCGGATCCCGAAATCGATCGCCGGCAATTCTGATCGGTGAACCCGAAACCAATACCGCTTCGGCTGACGCGACATCGGGATGCTGAGGCTGTTGAAATCGGAGCCTGGCAGGTAGGAGTCCCGGCGGCCTGAAGCCCGATCACTCGACATAGGCCTGAGCGCTCAGCCGCGCCTGATCGAGTTTCTTCTCGCGCAACAGGTCCAACGGCCGCTTTCCGCCCAGCGAGGGCTTCTCCTGAAGGAAGAACAGCATCTTCGCCCACACATCGAGACGTTCGTCCTGATTGAGAATCCCCAACACCTCCTCGAAGCCAGGCAGCACATGCCCATGGACATCCAACTGCCACCGTGGAAACCGGGCCGCTTTCAGCCGCTCTTCCCGCCACGCCAACAACGTACCGGCCTTCAAGCGCTTCATCACCGCCTGCTTGGAGATGTTCAAGAGGCCAGATACGGCCTCCGACGACAGGCTTCCGCCCTCCTCATCCATCAGTTCCTGCCGGGCCAAAACTCCCCGAGCCATGGCCAGATCGAGCTTCTCCCGACGGGTGGAACCCCCGCCAAAGGAATGACCAAATGCTACACTCGCCAGTCGGGCCAAGGAGCCGGCCGAGCGCTTCGCATGCTTTCGCAGCACGCTGTTGAACTCCTTCACCACCGCCTGGTCGTCTTTCGACAACTCCAAGCTCCCCGCGTGCTTTAAAGCGACTGTGGTCATTGAAGCAGACATCGCATCGATTTACAAAGTCGTCAACCTTGTAAACCATTCACAGAAGCCAGACCGAAGTCCAGTGATCAGGGATCGGACCGGTCGCCTCGAGGAGATCCCGCGCGCCCACCGCAGCGGATCACGTCGCCTTAACCCTGGCCGGCATGCCGCTGGGCCGCACACTGGACTTCGCCCTGGCTTATGCCGCACTGGTCCACACCACCCGGGGTGACACCTCGCAGTTCCGTGCCGCAGAGATCCAGGCCCTCGCCGACGGTGCCTCGGCCTCGATGCGCCGCTGAGCCGCAGGAACAGGCATTTCCAGCCGCCGATCACCGCTGTGCGGGCTCGCATGACCCACGAATCTGCTCCCCCTTCGGAGCCTCAGGCCCCATGCTCACGTCGTGGAATCTTCTGCTTCGGCTCCGTCCGATCCGTCCGAAATCTGGTCCGTCTTCGTCCTCCGCAATCCGGCGGGGCGCTGCTTCGTGGGTCACACCGAGCACCTCGATCAATTCGCCCTCACGGCCGACACCGAGGTGGCCAAATGGACCGGTCAACCGGGCCCCTGGCCCGTCGTGTGGCGGCACGACAAGCTTTCGCGCAAGGCAGCCCTCAAATTCGAAGTCAGCCTGAAACGCGACAAGAACACCCCCCGCTTTTACACCCGCACCGGTTTGACCCCGCCCGAGATCGAATTGCCGGGAACCCCGCCTCCCGAAGGCAACGCGTGACCGCACGGGTGCATCCACGCATCCGGATGCAGGCGCGAATCGAGCCACTTGTTGGCCTTGGGGGGCATCCGCAACAACGGCGGTAGGACACTGGGCGGCCCGACGTTCTATCGCCCAACGCACCAACTGTGGAGCGGTTGTCACGGACGCCGGGAACGCCGACCTGTTTCAGGTCTCACCTTTTTGGCATTGGGCAATGTCCGATTGGAAACCTGACGGAGCGACTGCCGCTGTGGCTGAGTTTCCTCAACCGTCTGGATGAACTTCCGGATTCGCTCTTGGATCCCTGAGACGACCTCTTCGATCCACGGATTGGGCAGACGGCGGCGCACCGTCACCGCGTGGAAGCGGACTGAAAGCCCTGGAAGCGGAATCACCTGACGCAACCGATCGGAGTCCAACTCCCGCTCGACGACGATCGCTGAGGTCAACGCGAGCCCTTTTCCCGACAAGGCCAGCAAGCGCAGGAGGGCCATGTCATCCACCTCACCGCGCACCTCGGCCTCCACCCCGGCCTGAGCCAGCAGCAACTCGAACTGTTCACGCAGCGGTGTGTGTCGGGCCGGAAGGAACAGAGGCACGCCCTTCAGGCAGGCGGGAAACCCCTTCGATTCGTCCAGCCTCCGCATCCGACCGACCAGATAGGCCGGGACCTCCCCGAGCACCTGGTTGAACACCTCCGGAGACCCGCCCGGTGGCGCAGGAGCCTCCGACAACACCACGTCCAAATCATGAGACCGGAGACGAACCAGCAGGTCGTCGAAGGATCCGGCGAAGACTGAGATGGCCGCGTCGGGGCGCGTCAGCAAAGGTTCAATGAAGTCGAACTGGAGGTTCTTGGACAACGGCGCCACCGCACCGATTCGGAGCGCTCGGCGCTTTTTCTGCGCCCCGGGTCTGCGGAACAAATCCAGCAGTTCGGCCCCCGATTCGTGGATCGCATCGGCATGGTTCAAGACCGCGCGCCCCGCGTCGGTCAAAACCATGGATCTGCCTCGCCGGTCGAACAGGCATTCTCCAAGCCATTCCTCCAGCTCGGCCAATTGCTCGCTCAAGGCCGAGGCCGAGACCCTCAGGACACGGGCGGCGCGGGTTACGCCTCCCTCGCGGGCTATTGCCCGGAATCTCAACAAGTGATGGTAATTCAGCCAATCCCCTGTCTCGCGCACCGTTTTTGGGAAATCCATACCTTCGGAATTACCGCACGTTCCATTCTGACTTTCGATATTTTTGAATAACAGTTCCACGCTAGGATCCCGTTGCCATGGATTTCAACAGAGCCAACACAACAGAACGGTACGCCGCCCCACACAGTCCCCACGAGTCGATCCCCGTCCCCAATCTGGGATGCCCCTCCCGGGTCATCGCGATTGAGCACCTGGATCGCAGGGACGCCGTCGAATCCCCCGCGGAATGTCGGACCTTGTGGGTCAGCCTCATCAATCCGCGATCCCTACTCGGACCGCTTCTCGATGAAATGGCGTTCGAGGGGGCCTGGCTTGAAACCGACGGCCAAGCCCGGATCCGACTGCTCGGACAAGGCGAACGCCGGGTCGCGGCTCCGCTTTTCCACTCCCCTGAGTCGGCCCGCCTTTGGTTGGCAACGGAGCTGCTAGAGATCGCCTCGAACCCGGCAGGCCTGAAGACCCATGATTCTCCGGATGCGGGTGCGGAAAATCTCGCCGCCTGAGGGCATGGATCCAATCACCCAAAAGACTTCTGAAACACCCAGACGAAACCATCACTCCATGAATACCAGTCATTCCACGAAAACAGCCCCCATCCCCGTGACCCTGATTCCCGGCGACGGCATCGGACCCGAGGTCGTCGACGCGGCGCGCCGCCTCGTCGACGCCACCGGGGTGCCCATCGCTTGGGAGGAGGCCCATGCAGGCGCCTCCATCTTCCGCAAGGGCATCGCATCCGGCGTGCCGCAGGAGACCCTCGACTCGATCAGCCGTACCCGGCTGGTCCTCAAAGGGCCGCTCGAGACGCCGGTCGGCTTTGGCGAGAAGAGCGCCAACGTCACCCTGCGCAAGCTCTTCGAGACCTACGGCAACATCCGGCCGGTGCGCGAGCTGCCCGGCGTACCCACGCCCTACGCGGGTCGCGGCATCGACCTGGTCGTCGTTCGTGAGAATGTCGAGGACCTGTACGCCGGCATCGAACACATGCAAACCCCCGGCGTGGCCCAATGCCTCAAGATCATTTCGCGCAAGGGTTGCGAGAAGATCGTGCGCTTGGCCTTCGAGGTCGCCCGGGCCGAAGGCCGGAAGATGGTCCACTGCGCAACCAAGGCCAACATCATGAAGTTCACCGAAGGCCTACTGAAACGAACCTTCGAGGAGATCGCCCCGGAGTACCCGGAAATCTCGGCCCAGCACATCATCGTGGACAACTGCGCCCATCAGCTGGTGAGGCGGCCGGAGCAGTTCTCGGTGATCGTCACCACCAACATGAACGGGGACATCCTTTCGGATCTCACCTCGGCCCTGGTCGGCGGACTCGGGTTCGCCCCCTCAGCCAACATCGGCTCCGAGGTGGCCATCTTCGAGGCCGTGCACGGTTCCGCTCCCAAGTACGCCGGAAAGGACGTCATCAACCCGACGGCGATGATCCTCTCGGGCGTGCTCATGCTGCGGCACATCGGAGCCCATGCGGAGGCAGACACCTTGGAGAACGCCGTGCTGTTCACCTTCGAGGAAGGCCGGCACCGGACGCGGGACTTTGCCGGCGACGCCGGATCCTGCGGTACTCGGGCCTTCACCGACGCCATCTTGGGCAACCTCGGCAAGACACCCCAGCACACCCCGGCCAGGACCCGGTCGAAACTGGTCCTGCCGGTGACCTCGACGGTGGTGGACATGGTCCGCCCGACCCAGCGCGAGGTGGTGGGCATCGACGTGTTCGTGGAGTCGCCGCTGCAGCCCGAGCAACTCGGCCAGAAGGTTCAAGCGGCGGCCGAAGGCACGGCCTTTGGGCTGAAGATGATCTCCAACCGCGGCACCGTGGTCTTCCCCCTCACGGGTACCCGAACCGATGTGGTGGACCAGCACCGATGCCGCTTCCTGTCCCGGAACCCCGCCCTCGACGTCGGCAACGATGAGGTGGGCGTGCTGCTGTCGGGGCTCGAGCGGCAGGGGCTGCGCTGGATGCACATCGAGAAGCTCCAGGCCTTCGACGGTCGGCCGGCCTTCACCAAGGCCCAAGGCGAGGACTGACACCCGGCCCCGCCAGGACAAGCAAACGGCGGCGGGACGTACAACGTCCCGCCGCCGTGTGAGGGAGATCTCTGATGGAGATCGGGCCGAATTAGTACCGGTAGTGCTCCGGCTTGTACGGGCCGTCCGAAGCCACGCCGAGGTATTCGGCCTGGGCCTTGGTGAGCTTGGTAAGCTTCACTCCGATCTTCTCGAGGTGCAGGCGGGCCACCTCTTCGTCGAGCTTCTTGGGCAGGCGGTACACGGTCTTCTCGTACTTGTCCTTGTTCTGCCAAAGGTCGATCTGGGCCAGCGTCTGGTTGGTGAACGAGGTAGACATCACGAACGACGGATGGCCGGTCGCACACCCGAGGTTGACCAAACGGCCTTCGGCCAAGAGGTAGATGCTCTTGTCTCCGGGCAAGTGATAGCGGTCGTACTGGGGCTTGATGTTCTCGATGCGCACGCCCTTGGTGGTCTTGAGCTTGTCCACCTGGATCTCGTTGTCGAAGTGGCCGATGTTACACACGATCGCCTGGTCCTTCATCTTGAGGACGTGGTCCACGGTGATGATGTCGCAGTTGCCGGTGGTGGTGACGTAAATGTCGCCGACGCCCAGGGTGCTCTCGATGGTGTTCACCTCGAAGCCTTCCATCGCGGCCTGCAAGGCGTTGATGGGGTCGATCTCGGTGACCACGACGCGGGCGCCGTAAGCACGCAGGCTGTGGGCCGAGCCCTTGCCGACGTCACCGTAGCCGCAAACCACGGCCACCTTGCCGGCGATCATGACATCGGTGGCGCGTTTGAGACCGTCGGCCAGCGACTCGCGGCAACCATAGAGGTTGTCGAACTTCGACTTGGTGACCGAGTCGTTCACGTTGATGGCCGGAACCAGCAACTTGCCCTGCTCGGCGAACTTGTAGAGGCGATGCACGCCCGTGGTGGTCTCCTCGGAGACGCCGCGCCACGCCTGGACGATCTTGGTCCAAATGCCGGGCTTCTCCTGGGCCACGCGCTTGAGGAGGTCCTTGATGACCTGCTCCTCGTGTGAGCCGCTCTTGCTGTGGACCCACTTGTCACCCTGCTCGAGCTCATAGCCCTTGTGGATGAGCAGGGTCACGTCGCCACCGTCGTCGACGACCAGCTCGGGGCCTTGGTCACCCGGGTGCAGCACGGCCTTGAGGGTCAGCTCCCAGTACTCTTCCAGCGTTTCACCCTTCCAGGCGAACACCGGGGTGCCGGTCGCGGCGATGGCCGCGGCGGCGTGGTCTTGGGTCGAGAAGATGTTGCACGAGGCCCAACGCACCTTGGCGCCGAGGTCCACCAGCGTCTCGATGAGCACCGCCGTCTGGATGGTCATGTGCAGCGATCCGGTGATGCGCACACCCTTCAGGGGCTTCTGCTTGGCGTATTTTTTACGCACGGACATCAGGCCGGGCATCTCGTGCTCGGCGACTTTGATTTCCTTACGGCCCCAGTCGGCTAGGGCGAAGTCGCGGACGATGTAGTCCTTGCCGGACGGGGTGTTCGCGGCGTAGGCGCCGAGGTTGGGCAGCGCGGCAGCCACGTCAGCGAGGGCGGTTGCGGCTGCGGATTTCTTAGCTTTGGCCATGGAATGGTTTCTTAAGGGATGTCTTGGACGAAGGCAGGGATTACTTCACGGCCTTTTGCAGGGCCTTGACCTTGTCGACAGCCTCCCAGGTGAGGTCCTTGTCGTCCTTGCCGAAATGACCGTAGTTGGTGGTCTTGGAATAGATCGGGCGGAGCAGCTTGAGCTGGCTGACGATGTCAGCCGGCTTGAAGCTGAACACCTCTTCGACGGCGCTCGTGATCGCGGCATCGGTGAGACCTTCCTTGGCGGTGCCGAAGGTGTTCACGTACACGCTGACAGGATCAGGGTATCCGATGGCGTAGGCGAACTGGATCTCGGCGCGGTCGGCCAGGCCGGCGGCCACGATGTTCTTGGCCACATAACGGCCCATGTAGGCGGCCGAGCGGTCGACCTTGGAGGGATCCTTGCCGGAGAAGGCGCCACCGCCGTGACGGCCGAACCCACCGTAGCTGTCGACGATGATCTTGCGGCCGGTCAGACCGGTGTCGCCCTGAGGCCCGCCCACCACGAAGCGGCCGGTGGGGTTGATGAGGAAGAGGGTTTCCTTGGTGAGGAGGTTCTTGGGCAGCACCTTCTTGATGATTTCCTCGACGCAGAACTCTTCGATGGTCGAATGATCCACGTCGGCGGAGTGCTGGGTGGAGATCACCACGTTGGAAATGGCCACCGGGCGGTCGTTCTCGTACACCACGGAGACTTGCGACTTGGCGTCGGGGCGCAGCCACGGGGCGAGCTTTCCGGCCTTGCGAATCTGGGTGAGCTTGCGGCCCAGATGGTGGGCGAACATGATCGGCGCGGGCATGAGCTCAGGCGTCTCGTTGCTCGCGTAGCCGAACATCAGGCCCTGGTCACCGGCACCCTGCTCCGACTTCTTCTTGCCCTTGGCCGCCTTGGCGTCGACGCCCTGAGCGATGTCGGGCGACTGCTGGGTGACATACACATTCACCATCACCTTGTCGGCGTGGAACACGTCGTCGTCGTTCACGTAGCCGATTTCGCGGATGGCCTGGCGGGTCAGCTGCACGTAGTCGAGCTTGGCCTTGGTGGTGATCTCACCGCCGACCACGGCGATGTTGGACTTCACGTAGGTTTCACAGGCGACGCGGCTGAACTTGTCCTGCGCAAGGCAGGCGTCCAAAACGGCGTCGGAGATCGTGTCGGCGACCTTGTCGGGATGACCCTCGCCGACGGACTCGGACGAGAAGATGAAGCGGTTGCTCATGAACGTTGAAGACGGGAGGTTGCTATCAGAATTGAACGTATTAACGAATCAGGATCCGATGATGCGTGAGATTTGCCCGCGGTCAACGGGCATTTTTCGCAGGATCCGAACCGAAGCCCCTTTTCGGAAAGCCTTCGGGCGCTTCCGACCCGCTGGGAATCCCGCCGGTGTCGTTTCTGGATCAGCAGGAAAAGGCCGGAGGCCCGGCTGAGTGTCCGGTTCCTCCGGCCGTTGCGAGGCCAAATGAGGCGTAATTCCTGGGAACACCAACCGTTCCGGCCCGCCTCACCAGGGGAAGGTGTAGTCGAGGGGCTCTGGGGGAAGGATCCGGTACATGCGCATCACGGAGGCCTCGTAGGAGTCGAAGGCGTATCGCTCGGTGTCGGCACCTTCGAAAATCCAGTAGGTCCGCCAGGGGCCCGCCGCTCCGGTGTCGGAAGACTCCAGCCGGACTTGATATCCGCGGGCCACCCGGGTCGACAGCATCACGCCGCGCTGGCCGCCCCCGTTGTCATACTCAGAGAGGGTCACCGGCTCGGCCGGACTGGGCGTCTCGTCGTCGGCCAAGGTCAACACCGTGCTTTCGGCTCCCTTCATCAGTTTCAGACCCGCACCGCTCGGCTCCAGGGTGAGGATGACATCTTGGGTGCCCTGGGCCTCGGTGTTGTTCACCAACGGGATTTGGACGAAAATCTGCGACTGACCCGGCTCGAAGGTCGCGGTGCGGTTGGTCTGGCCGCCCAAGACGGCCAGCGCAGAGGCCGGGCCTTCCAGCCGGTAGGTCACCGTGGCCGCCTGCCGGGTGTTGAGGGTACGCCACAGGCGGATTTGGGCGTAGCCGTTGGCGGACCCCTCGTTGATCTGGAAGCGGGGCGAAACGAAGCCCACCTCGCCCGGATTCAGGTCGTCGAGGAGGCTTACCTCCATGCGGACCGGCGCGTTGGTGCTGCCGTCAATGGACAACTCGAAGACGGCTGTTTCGGTGCCCTCGTTGATCTCGTCGAGGATTGTGGGCAGTGGCAGCCAGTTCATGGAACCGAGCCCACCCATAGCCGGCACGACCTTCACGGGCTGATTCGTATCGAAATCCTGGCCCGGAGTGGCGGTGCCGCTGACGAACCGAGCGCGAACCGTGATGTCATTGGTACCCTGATAATCACCCAGGATCGTGAAAAACAGAGGGATGTAGGCCCGATCCTCGGCGATCTCGAGCTTCGGATAGTCGAGTTTCAGGGACAGGCTTTGCAGGCCATCGGCGGCCCCGGACTCCGGGCGGGCCGGCGGAACCTCCCGCTCGACGGGGGGAATCGGAGGTGTCGGCTTCTCCGCCGGCTGTTCCACTTGTTGAGACGGAGGCCCCGGGTTGGTGTCCGGCACCGGTCGGACCTGAGCCGTCAGGGAGGGGCTGGTCAGGGCAGCGGAGGCGACGACCACGGACCACAGGAACCGCACCGTGAGGAGACATGCAAGGAACGACGGTTTTCGCATACGTTGAGGACTCATGGCTCTGGATTTCAGTCTTTTTCTAATCTATTGGACTGTTATTGCTTATTGAAAACAGACAGTGAGCTCCGGAGGGCATCTTTGTTGGAAAGCGGTAATGCCGAACAGCGATCGGGACCGCTCAGGCAGTCCGGCGCGGGGCGGCGGTGAGGGCTCCTCCGGACAACGCTCCGAAGAGCGCCAGGACCGTCAAGGCGGCCGGAGTCAGGGCCAGGCTGCTCTGGATCCACGGATGCCAAGCAGCCTGAAGCAACGCCACCACCGCAGCCCCGGTCAAGCCCAGCGACAGTCCGATGGCCAGACCGCGCGGAATCCGCGCCCGCCGAATGAGGAAGGCCATGGCCAGCGAACCGCCCGAAAACCCCAGGCAGGCGGCGATGGATTCGTGGCCGGGATCGTTGGCCTCACAGACGCGGGAGGCGAATCCCATGGCCAACAGGAGCCAACCCACCACGGCCACCCGCTGTTGCGGTGTCATCGGAACGCGATGCGGTTGCCGGGGATCGGACTCGCGCAGGCAGCGCCGGGCAATCTCGAGAGGCGAACCCAGCGATCGGAGGGCCGACTGGCGGGCCTCCTCGGCAGACATGCCGGAGCGGAGGCCTGCCTCGAGGGATTCCATCAAATGGTCTTCCAGTTCGGCGGCCAGCTGGGTGGGAAGGCCGGCCAATTCGGAGCTGAAGGGATTGGAGTTCATCGCGGTGGGGCGGTTTGGGCGTTGCCGGGGGGAGCAGTCGGTTAGCGAGCCGGGGCCGGAGCGGTGATCGCTTCGTGAGGGTGGGTGTTGGGTTGGGCGTCTCCGGTGGCCCACAGGCCTTGGAGGATCGCATTCACGGTCTGCCATTGCCGGCGGTCGTCTTCCATCACGGGGCGTGCCTGGGCGGTGAGTTGGTAGTACTTGCGCTTACGACCGGTCTCCGACTCGCCCCAGCGGGCGACGATGAGCCCATCGGCCTCCAGTCGATGCAGAATTGGGTACAACATGCCATCTGTCCACTCGACCTCCCCACCCGAGAGCTCGCGCACCTTCTGAACGATGGCGTACCCATAGCTTTCGCCAGCCTGAAGGATGCCCAAGACAATGGCGCTGGCGCTCGCGGCGTTGAGGTCCTTGCTGATCTTCATGGCGCTACCATGCATTGCGTTTCTATGCACGCAAGCGCTAGGCATTATTTTTCTGAAATTTTCTAACCGTTGAGGGACAGGCTCCTGTTGGCTCCTGTTGGCTCCTGTTGGCCGCCTCCCGTTGGCTTCTCCGGTTGCAGGCTGGCCGGGCGCGGTCAGGCCCATTAGCCTGTCCCCATGTTCAGCGAACTTGCCCGCACGGTGGCCGCCGGCCAAGAACTGGGCCCGGAGGGAATGCCCGGACTGGTCGATGCCCTGGGAGACGCCGCTCAACCCGTCGGCGAGCGGGCCGATTTCCTCATTGCCTGGGCCATCCGCGGCGAAACGCCAGCCGAGGTGGCTGCCTTGGCGAGTGAGCTGCGCAACCGCTCGGTGGCGGTGCCCCTGAGCGAATCGTTCCGGCAATCGCGAGAAATCCTGGACGTCTGCGGCACGGGCGGCGACCGGCTCAACACCTTCAATATTTCTACCACCGTGGCCCTGGTGTGCGCGGCGGCGGGCGTTCCGGTGGCCAAGCACGGCAACCGCGCCATCACCTCCAAGTCGGGCAGCGCCGACGTGCTCGAGGCCTTGGGCATCCCGGTGGACTTGTCCCCAGAGGCGGCGGCCCAGGCCATCGAAGAGGCGCACTTCGCGTTCTTGTTCGCTCCGCGGTTTCACCCGGCATTCAAAGGCATCGCCCCGGTGCGAGCCCTTTGTGCCGAACGAGGCCAGCGCACGGTCTTCAACCGACTGGGCCCGCTGCTCAACCCAGCGCGGCCCAGCGCCCAGTTGCTCGGCGTCTCGCGCACCGAATGGGTGGAGCCGATGGCGCGGACGCTGCAAGCCCTCGGGCTGCGGCGAGGCATGGTGGTGTCGGGCGAAGTCCCCGGCCACGGCACCCTCGATGAACTGTCCACGCTCGGGACCAACCACGTGGCGGAGTTCTACCAGGACCGCGGATTCAGCGCGTCCTCCGGATCGGCATCCGACTTCCCGCTCATTCCAGCCACGCTGGCCGACCTCGAAGGCGGCAGCGCCGCCGACAATGCCGGGATCATCGTGCGCATCCTCGAAGGCGCGGATCGCGGTCCCCGACGCGACGCGGTGCTGCTCAATGCGGCGGCGGCCCTGTTTGTCGCGGCCCGAGTTCGCAGCATGGGGCAAGGTTGGGATTTGGCGGAGAAACTCCTGCAAGAGGGCTCGGTGATGAAGACCCTTCAGTTGTTGCGCCAGACCGGTTGATCCGACGCCTGCTGATCACCCGCTGATCACCCGCTGATCAACCCCCGCGCATGTCCCAGGACTTAACCCTTCAGCAGTGGGCACTGGCCTGTCTGGCCGCGGTGGGCATCGGCGTCTCCAAGAGTGGACTGCCCGGGGTGAGCCTGCTGCATGTGGTGCTCTTCGCCCAACTCTTCCCGGGTCTTCAATCGACCGGCGTCGTGCTGCCCATGCTGATCGTCGGCGACATCGGCGCGGTGCTGCTCTTCCAACGCCATGCCGATTGGCACCACATCCGGCGAACCCTCCCGCCCGCGGGCATTGGAGTGATTGCCGGCTGGGGCGTGATGAACCTTTGGGGACAGGCCAACTTCCGGCCAGTCATCGGGGTCATCGTGCTGGCCTTGGCGGTGATTCAGCTCATCCGACATTGGCGGCCCGAGACATTGGCCCACCTACCACACACACGCGCCTTCGCCTGGAGCATCGGACTGCTGGCCGGCGGCGTGACCATGGTCGCCAATGCCGCGGGGCCGGTGATGGCCTTGTACCTCGTGGCCGTATCGCTGCCCAAGAATGTGTTCGTGGGGACCAGCGCCTGGTTCTTCCTGCTCATCAACCTCTTCAAGGTACCCTTCAGCCTGCAACTGGGACTCATCCACCCCGACTCGCTGGCGTTCAACGTGCGACTGCTGCCCCTGGTCGTGGCCGGGCTGTTCATCGGCCGGGCAGTGGTTTCGCGCCTGCCCCAACGCACCTTCGACACCTTCATCCTAATCTTCGCCTGGGTGGCAGCCCTGCGCCTTTTATTGTAATCGAACGAGCGGGCCCGGCAGCCGGGCCAGTGATCGCCCCTCGCGACGCTGGAGAATGGCGTCGATGCGCGGCACATACATTTGGGTCTCGGCCGGAAGATAGCGGGAGATGTCGCTGAAGGTCTTGGCGCGGTGGCGGCTCAAGAGATTGGCGACCCGGGTCTCGCCAGCATTGTAAGCGGCCAAGGCCAGAGGCCAGTCCTTGAACCGGCGGTGGAGCGCGCGGAGGTATCGCGCCGAGGCGCGGGCGTTCTTCTCCGGACGGTAGCGCTGATCGAACGGAAAGGTGGAGAGACCCTGGGCGCGGGCCGTCTCCGGCATCAATTGGTAAAGGCCGGCCGCCCCGGCTGGACTGCGGGCCTCAGGATCAAACGACGACTCCACCTCCGCCACCCAGACCAACTCCTCCGGCACGCCCTCTTCGCGAAAGATCGGTTTGAGCTGTGGAACCCTCCGCCGGGCCTCGGTGGGCCAGGATTCGACGATCGTGATGTCAGACCAAACCTTGCGCTGCTGGGCCTCCGTCGGCACTCGCTGCAACGGCCCCGGCGTTTGTTGACTGGGGACTGTGATGGGATTTGGTGGCCGCAGTGGCTGCTCGGGCGATTTCGGCTTCTCAGGCGATTTCGGTTTTTGCGGCAGTAGCGGAAGGTGGGGCACCTCCGGCGTCGGAACGGTCAACGGCCCCGGCACGGGACGGGCCAATACTTCCGCCGCCTTGAAGTAATCCAATCGAGCCCGCAGCCAAGGCACGTACGGGCGTAATGCCGTCTCGCGCTCCAACCACGGAAGGAGGGCGTCGGCCACCCGACGCAGTTCGGCCAGATCGAGGAGGTTCTCGGCCTGCAAGCGATCTTGTACTTGTTTCAAGAGCGGTTCCACCTGCTCAAGGTCGAGTTCTGGCAGAGGCGGGAGCGCCTCCTCGTCGATGTTCTGATCCCACCACCGCTGACCCTCGTTCAACAGCGACTCCAGGTCTGGAGGCGATTGAGCCAAGATCACTTGAGCGGGGAACCAGAGATTCGCGAGCAAGATGAAGAGAAGGGCGCGTTTCACAGCAGGTACACGCGGAACATCATCGAGGGTTGTTTCATGAGCAAATGGCACAGGGACACCCTGCCATCTGACCCATCAGCAGCGGCCCTGGAACTTCAGTGAAGGCGAGGACAAAACCCGGACTTGCCGCGATCCATTCCCCCGACACACTGATTGCAAGCTTCCACATATTCCGTTTATGGGCCGCATCTACAACAACATCATCGAGACCGTCGGGCGCACGCCGCTCGTCCGCCTGAACCGCATCCCCGCCAGCCTCGGTGTGGATCCGTCCACGCAGATCCTGCTCAAGTGCGAGTTCTTCAACCCGCTGGGATCCGTGAAGGACCGCATCGGCATGGCCATGATCGAGCAGGCTGAACGTCGCGGCGTGCTCAAGCCGGGCACCACCATCATCGAGCCGACCTCCGGCAACACCGGCATCGCCCTGGCCTTCGTCGCTGCCGCCAAGGGCTATAAGGTCATCTTGACCATGCCCGAGACCATGTCGCTGGAACGCCGCACCCTGCTGGCACTCTTGGGCGCCAAGTTGGTGCTCACCCCCGGCAGCGAGGGCATGCGCGGAGCCATCGCCCGGGCCGAGCTGCTCGCCAAGGAAATCCCCGATGCGTGGATCCCGCAGCAGTTCGAGAACGGCGACAATCCGTCCATCCACACCTCGACCACCGGCCCGGAAATCTGGGAAGACACCGCCGGCGCCGTGGACATCTTGGTTTCCGCAGTGGGCACCGGCGGAACCATCACGGGCTGCTACGAGTACCTCAAGCCTCTGAAACCGTCGTTCACAGCCATCGCAGTTGAACCCAAAGATTCTCCGGTCATCACCCAGACGCTGCACGGTGAAGCGGTGAAACCGGGTCCGCACAAGATCCAAGGAACTGGGGCCGGCTTTGTGCCGAAGAACCTCCGCCTGAAAGACGCAGCCGGAAATCCTCAAATCATCGAGGCCGTGCAAGTGAGCAATGATGACGCATTCGCCATCGCACGCCGACTGGCCAAGGAAGAGGGCATCCTCGCCGGCATCTCCTCGGGTGCCAACGTATGGGCGGCCATCGAGGTGGCCAAGCGACCCGAAAACAAGGGCAAGACCCTCGTCACGATCGGCTGCTCCACCGGTGAGCGCTACTTGTCCACCGCCTTGGCCGCCGAGGCGCGCGCCGAGGTCGGGGGCTGAGTCGGGGGCTGAAAATCACTCCGGACAATCCCTTCGGAAACGACACAGGCCGCGTGGCACCCCACGCGGCCGTTTTGTTTTCCGAACGAAGGATTTCTGGGAGGGAACGACCGCCGAACCTCGAACGATCACGGCTCGGTCGACAAACGCACCACCAACTTGCCGAACTGCTCTCCCCGCTCCATGCGTTGAAAGGCGGCTCCGATATGGTCCAGGTCGAAGACTTCGCTGACCACGGGCTTGATGGCGTGTGTCTTGACGAAGTCGACCATCGCCGCGAAATCCGCGGGACTGCCCATCGTCGTGCCCAAGAGGGAGATTTGTCGCCAGAACAGCTTGCGAGTTGGCAACTCGGGCGGATTTCCGCGGGTGGCTCCGAAGAAGACAATCCGTCCACCAGAAGCGGTGAGGTCGACCAGAGTCTCAAAGCCGGGGCCCCCGGCACTGTCGATCACCACGTCAAAGGGTCCGTGATGTTTGCCGAATTCGACATGCCAGTCGGGTAGATTGTAGAGACTACTCGCCTTGGAACCCAGCTCACGGGCCCGCTCGAGTTTCCAGGGCGCGCTGGAAGTCACGCAAGGAACCGCCCCCACGGCCGCCGCAAACTGCAAGGCAAACAGGGCTGTCCCGGCACCGATGCCATTGATGAGAATGCGTTCATGGGGCTTGAGCCCACCCCGACTGAAGACCGCCCGATAGGCGGTGAGCCCAGCCAAGGGAAGTGCCGCAGCCTCTTCCCAAGACAGGTGGGTCGGCTTGGGGAACACCTGCGTGGCCGGAATCGAAACGAACTCGGCAAAGGTGCCGTCTCGAGGCAATCCCAGAATAGAGAACCGGGGTTCCTGGGCCCTTTCGGCATGCCCCCAGTCGAGGGACGGATTGAGGATGACCTCCTGGCCCACCAAGGAGGGATCCACCCCAGGCCCGGCCTCGACCACCGTGCCCGCACCGTCGGAACCGAGGATCACCGGGAACTTCAGCCCGGCATAGTGTCCGCCTTTGATCCACACATCGCGGTGATTCAAAGCGGCCGCATGCAGGCGGACGACGACCTCACCGACGTGCGGGGTGGGTTGGGGGACGGTATCCAATACCAATTCCTGAACCCCTCGAAGTACGGCAGCTTTCACAATTAGAAAATTAGAGATATCTCCCGCCCAATGCGAGCCTCAGGGCTATTTCAGGCGAAGGAAGTTCGCGAGGATGGTACGGCCGTTCTCCGTGAGGATGCTCTCCGGGTGGAACTGCACTCCCCAGATGGGCAATGAGGTGTGCTTAACCCCCATCACTTCCCCTTCTGCGGTCCAGGCGGTTACCACCAACTCCGGAGGCAGGGTGTCGCGCCGGGCCACCAGCGAATGATAACGGGTGGCGTTGAACGGATTGGGCATTCCTTCGAAGAGATCCTTGCCGTCGTGGAAAATGGGCGAGGTCTTGCCATGCATCATGCGGTAGTTGACCTCCACCGTCGCGCCGAAGGTGTGGCAAATGCACTGGTGCCCCAGGCAGACGCCCAAAATGGGCACCCGACGCTCCGCAAAGGCTCGGATCAGGTCGTTCGAAAGCCCCGCCTCGCGCGGCGAACAAGGGCCCGGTGAAATGAGCACCCGATCAGGCTTCAGGGCCAGCGCTTCTTCCAGGCGGATCTGGTCGTTGCGATGCACCTGCATCTCCACGCCCATCTCGCCGAGGTACTGGACGAGGTTGAACGTGAACGAGTCGTAGTTGTCGATGACCAGCAACATGGCGCAAGGACGCTAGTCGGGTCGGGGCGGGTTGGGAAGTCCGCCCACCGAGCCCGATGCAGCACGGTCTGGACGCTGTCACGGCCGAAGACGCCGCTCTTCCACTCCGGGAACCGACCTGGAATTGCTTGCCGCCTGATCACCCTGGAACTGTCGACAGATCTTCGGCGGCGGCGAAACTAGAATCACCCGGATCAGCTTGGACCCATGAAAACCGCTGGCGCAGTCCGCTTCCACGATCCAACTTGGAAAGAGGATACTCATCCGCAATCCCATGACCCGGCCCCTACGCCTGATCCTCCTCGGCTTCTGCTTTGGCTGGACCCTTTTGCTGTCCGCTGCGCCCGATACCTACCAACTAATTCTCGGGGGCGAGTCCGTCGTGGATGCACGCGAAACCGCGGCGAAGTCCGGCAGCACCACCAAGGCCGTGGTCGATGCCGGCAAAGCCCGAAGGCGTGCGCTGATCGGGGAGCATGCGCTGCTGCAGAAGCGCCTGGCGGGTTCCGGGACCGTGGTCTTGGGCAGCACCTACACCCTCCTCAACAGCCTGTTGGTGACGGCGGAGGCATCCTCGGCGGAACAACTGCGCGCACTTCCCGGTGTCGTCTCGGTAGAACGGGTGCAACCCCTCGAACGCCATACCCGAACGTCGGTCCCCTTCATCGGGGCACCCTCCGTGTGGCTTCCCCGAAGTGGCGATCCCGGGTTCACCGGACGAGGAGTGCGCATCGCCATCGTGGATTCCGGCATCGATTATCTGCACGCCCAGTTCGGCGGCTCGGGCGACCCGGCCGAATACGCCGCGAATGATCCGGCCATCCTCGAGCCAGGCACGTTCCCCACCACCAAAGTGATCGGTGGTTGGGACTTCGCAGGTGACGACTATGACGCCAGCGGAGGGTTCGGCAGCACCTCTCCCAGTCCGGATGCCGATCCCCTGGACCCACGCTCGAATGGACATGGATCCCACGTCGCTGGGATTGCTGCGGGCCTGGGCGTGCTGGCCGCGGGCCAACCGTTTGCCGGCCCCTATGGCCCCGATGTCTACACCAATAACTTCAAGGTGGGTCCCGGCGTGGCTCCCGAGGCTTCCCTGATCGCCTACAAGGTGTTCGGCGTTCGAGGCAACACCGCCCTTGTTCCACTGGCGCTGGATGCGGCGGCGGATCCGGACCGCGACGGCAACACCGCCGACCGGGTCGATGTGCTGAACCTTTCCCTCGGAACCTACTTCGCCACCGACGCAGAGACCTTTCAAACCGCCGCCATCAACCGACTGGTCAATCTCGGCACCGTGGTGGTGGTTTCGGCAGGCAATTCCGGCAACACCCACTATGTCATCGGTGCTCCGGGGGTCTCCAGCGAAGCCATTACAGTGGCCAACACTTACGACGACGGCTCCACCTCTTCCACCATCAGTGTCACCGCCCCGGCGGCCGTTGTGGGAGAATACGCGGCTGTCGAAGGGGTGTTCACCTTCCCCATCGCCTCGGCGGGGAAAATCTCCGCGCAAGTCGTCGCCACCCAACCCCTGAATGCCTGCCAGGATGGGGACAATGGCAAGGTCTCCAATCCGTCCGAGGTCCGAGGAAAGATCGCCCTCATCGACCGGGGAACCTGCTTCTTCTCCAGCAAGGTGAGAGCGGCTCAACAAGCCGGAGCCGTCGCGGTGGTGATGATCAACAATGTGGATGGATTCCCCATTCCGATGGGCGGATCGGGTGACACCTCCGACATCAAGATCCCCGGCGTGATGATCTCCCGGACCGACGGTGCCATCCTTCGCCGCCGACTCGCCGAGGGTGTCTTCATCACCCTCGAACCCCGCTCCGCCACAGTGCGTCCCGAGCTGGCCGACCGGGTGAATGATTCCAGCTCCCGCGGGCCGGTGGCCTACACGAGCCGCCTCAAACCAGACCTCGCCGCACCCGGCAGCGCCATCCCCTCGACCCGGGCCGGATATGGCACCGAATCCATTCCCATGACGGGCACCTCGATGTCTGCGCCCCATGTCGCCGGGGCTGCTGCCTTGATGCGGCAGGCGCGCCCCACCTGGAGTGCCTTGGAGATTAAGGCTGCCCTCATGAACACGGCAGCCCGCACGGCCAATGGCGATGGCGTGACTTATCCGGAGTCCCGGGTGGGTGCGGGCCGGTTGGCGGTGATCAACGCGCTGGCCACCACGGTGATCGCGCGCAACGCCTCGGCGAGTGATCAGGTCTCCATCTCGATGGGGGCGCTGGAAATCGCCAGCCCCTACACCGAAGAGCGTCGAGTCCGCCTGACCAACAAGGGGTCCCAACCGGTCACCTTGAAAATCTCTGCCAGCAATACAGTGGGCGTCACCGCCGCACGGATGGTACCCTTGCGGACTCAGGTCACCCTGTCCGCGGGCCAGGAAGAGTCCATCCCCTTCCGCTTCGAGGCCACTCCTGCTGGGGTCGGCGACGACCCGACCACAGCGGACATCCAAGGAATCCGCTTCCGGCCCAAGATGCCTGAGGCCAGCGGCCAACTTTGGTTCGAGGGGGGGGCGGTGTCCATCCACGTGCCCTGGCACGCCATTGTCCGCCCCTTGGCACCGGCCCACGTCGGGGCATTGCGCGTCGGGCTTCCGGCCGGGTCCGGGATGATCTCGCTGCCGCTGCCCACCATTCGAGACGGTCAGCAGCCCCCCGGACTGGTGGGGGTGTTTCAGTTGGGTGGGATCAGCCTCTCCCGCAACCTGGATTTCCCCTACGCAGCGGGCGACCTGCTGGCCTACGGGGCCGCCACCGACCAACCGGGCGGGGACATCGCCTCGGCTCGGGTCTTCTTCGGACTGGCGACGGCCGGCAAATGGATCACACCCCAACGGGCCTTCACCTCCCTCGACGTGGAAATCGACCTCGACAACAACGGTTCAGTCGATGCCCGGGTGGTCAATACCACCGCCGGAAACCTCAACCGGGATGACATCACCGATGACTCGCTCTCGAACGACTTTCTGGTCTCCGCAGTGATGCTCACCAGTGGCACCAACTGGATCGAAGGCGGCACCCTGAACGTCCTCGATCCCCGCTCCCGGGATACCGCACTCTTCCACAACAGCGTTCTGGTGCATTCCATCCCAGCCTCCGCATTGGGCCTGGGCGGGCGCAGAACTTCCTTCCGGTACCGGGTGAAAGCGGCCACCGAGGGCGCCAACGAGACCACCGCCTGGGCCACGTTCGACCTAGCCGCTCCCCAGGTCGCCACCGAGACCCCCGGCTTGGACGGTTCGCCCTGGTTTCAGGAGGGCCAACGCTTGCGCCTCCGCGTGGCCCGCAGCACTTCCATCGTGCAAGCCCTGCTGCTCCATCTCCACAACCCGCTCGGCTCACAAGCCGAGGTGGTCCGCCTCAACCCCGCCTCCGAAGACCAGGACGGCAATGGTCTGATCGACGCGCAAGAACTCGAATACTTCCCCACACTGGGCAGCGTCGCAGACTCCGATCCGGACGGAGACGGCCTCTCCACCCGGGAGGAGTTGCAACTCGGATTCAATCCTACGGACGGAACCTCTCCCTTGAGGCTGCTGGGCTTTTCGGCGGCCCTTGGCATCAATGGACAACTCGGCGCCGAATTGCACTGGATGGGCCAGACCGGCCGCCGCTATTCGATCCTCCGGGCCGATCGCCTGGAGGGACCCTTCGCGCCCATCGCCACTGGTCTGGGAGGCTCCTCCGGATCCCAGGCCTTTCAAGATCCGATCCCTCCCGACGGCGCGGCCTTCTACAAAATCCAAGCGGAGTGAGGCAAAATGAGGCCGAGTGGGGATCAACTCGGGATTCGGGATTACCGTCTCCAGATTATTACGTGACGGGATGGCCTACGCTGGTGTAGGCAATCGCCTTTCCGCTCGTCCCGACCCGTCAGTCCCGAGCGGAACCGACGCGTACGATGAAACACCTGTTGAGCCTCGAGGCCCTGTCCGGCACTGAAATGCGGGAGATCCTGAACCGTGTTCCCGCGTTCAAGAACCGCCGGGGTCAGCATGACCGACCGCTGTCCGGCCAGACCTGGGCGCTCATCTTCAGCAAGAGCTCCACCCGGACCCGCGTCAGCTTTGAAGTCGGTCTGCGGGAACTCGGTGCCGAAGTGCTCTTCCTCAATGCCGGAGACATCCAACTCGGCCGCGGCGAACCCATCAAGGACACCGCCCGCGTCCTCGGACGCATGATCCACGGCGCAGTGATCCGCACCTTCGCCCAGCAGGATGTCGAAGACTTTGCCCAGTTCTCGGGCATCCCCACGGTGAACGCGCTGACCGATGCGGAACACCCCTGCCAGATTCTCACCGACATCTTCACCTTCGAAGAGCAGCGGGGCCAATCCATTCAAGGCAAGGTGGTGACCTTCGTGGGCGACGGGGCTTGCAACGTGCCTGCGAGCTGGATCTGGGCCGCGGCGCGCCTGGGCTTTGAACTGCGCATCGCCGCACCAAAGGCCTACCAACCCGATGCGGAACTCGTCCGCAAGGCGGGAGGATCCATTCATTGCACCGAAGATCTGGATGCGGCCGCCAGCGGCGCGGATGTGCTCTACACCGATGTCTGGGTATCCATGGGCAAGGAGGCTGAAGGCGCTCAACGCCTGAAGGATCTGGCCGGTTACCAAATCAACGACGCCTTGGTGAGCCGGGCCAACCCCGGAGCGTTGGTGATGCACTGCCTGCCGGCCTATCGCGGCAAGGAAATCACCGAGGAAACCCTCGAAGCCCACGCCGAAACCATTTTCCGGGAAGCCGAGAACCGTCTCCACACCCAGAAGGCCATTGTCGACTGGATGGTCCGCTGAGGGTGGTGTGCGGCCGCGCGAAAACCGCCCGTGCCATGAAACTCCTCGTTGTCAGTGACCCGCACTGGGCCGGACCGGCCGAACTGCCCCGACGCGGATACGAGGCGCGCGCGATGCCCCATCCGATGCAGCGCATTCTGGCAGCGGCCTGGCGCAAAGGTTTCTGGCTGGCCGACCCCATGGCCCACAACGACAAGTTGGACCGCATCCTGGCCCTCAATCCCGATCCGGATCTGGTGGTCGCCAACGGGGACTATTCGGTGGATTCAGCCTTCGTGGGCATCTCCGACGATGCCGCCTGCGACAGTGCCCAACGGTGCTTGAACGCGCTGCGGGCTGCCTATGGTAAGCGGTTGCTTCCGGTCATCGGCGACCACGAACTCGGCAAGCACAGCCTCTTCGGCGGTGTGGGAGGCCCACGCTGGGAGAGTTGGTTGCGACTGGAGTCCCGCTTGTCCATTCCCGCCTGGTGGCAGCGGGACATCGGCCGTCATCGCCTCATCGCCGTGCCATCGACCCTGGTGGCGCTGCCCGCCTTCGAGTCGGAGCTGGTGCCCGAGGAGGTGCCCGTCTGGAAGGCGGAGCGACAACGAGTCCTCTGCGAGATCCGGGCGGCACTGACTTCGCTCGAAGCCGACCGCCGGATCATCCTCTTTTGCCACGATCCTTCCGCCCTGCCGTTTCTGGCGGAGCTACCGGAGGTCCGGGACCGCCTCCCCCAGTGGGAGTCGACCATCATTGGACACTTGCATTCGCCGGCCATTGCGCGCTTGGCCACGTCGCTGGCAGGCATGCCCATCCTCCGGGGGCTGGGATCGTCGGTGAAACGCTACTCGACCGCCCTTCATAGGGCCCGGGCCTGGAAGGAATTCCGGGTACGCCTTTGTCCGTCGCCGACCGGAGTCGAGGCGCTCAAAGATGGCGGCTGGCTCACGGCCGAATGGGATCCCGAGAGCCCGGCTCCGATCCCGTGGCGACACCACCGACTCCCTTGGTAACCCCCGGCCGCTCCGGCGTTCTCACTCATCCCAACCCGTGCACGATCCGAGGCTTGCTCCGCTGCTCCGCCTCACCGGAGGCCTTTTCAAAGAGCCAAAAGACCCCGATTCGCCTCACTTGCTCCCCGGGTGGTGGTGACGGATCCTGACGTCTCAATGTCTGCACTGCCCCGATTGGTGTTCATGGGAACCGCCGACCTCGCCGCCACGGTGCTGCGAAGCCTGGCGGCCGACCCGCGCTGGCAGGTGATCCTGGCGGTGAGCCAGCCGGATCGACCCAAGGGGCGCGACTTGGCTCTGCAGCCCACCCCCGTCAAGCAGGCCGCACTCGAGCTGGGCATCCCGGTCGATCAACCGGCCAAAGCCCGGGATCCCGTCTTCATCGAACGCCTCCGTTCGCTGGTACCCGATCTCATGGTGGTCGCCGCCTACGGGCAACTGCTGCCGCAAGCGCTTCTGGATGTCCCCCGTCACGGTTGCCTCAACGTGCACACGTCGTTGCTGCCGGCTTATCGGGGAGCCGCCCCCATCCAATGGGCCCTGGCTGATGGACTGCAGGAAACCGGCGTCACCCTCATGCGCATGGATGCCGGTTTGGACACCGGACCCATCGTCACCACAGCCACCACCCCAATCCAGGATGCGGACACCGGCCAGACACTCCACGACCGACTGGCCGATCTGGGTGGCGAACTGCTGATCCGTTCACTGCCCGACTATCTCGCCGGCCGTTTGCCGCCCCGATCCCAACCCGTCGACGGAGTGAGCCTCGCACGTAAAATCACCAAGGAGGACGGCCGACTGATCTGGGAGCGTCCGGCTGTGGAACTCTGGCGACGCCTGCGGGCGTTCACCCCATGGCCCGGGGCCTTCTGCCACGCCGAAGGGGGCGGCAAGACGCGTCTGGTAAAGGTCCATGCCGCCACCCCGTGCGAGGGTTCTGGCCGGCCCGGAGAACGACTCGACTGCGGCAAGGGACGCGTGGTGGTGGCCTGCGGCAGTGGGGCCCTGGAACTGCTGATCCTGCAACCGGAAGGTGGTCGACGCATGGATGCCGCCGCCTTTCTGGCCGGTCACCCGTTGGACCGCTTCACCTGATCGCCCGCCGCGACAGCAGTTGCCGCTGCCACCGGGATCGAGTGCTCCACATTCTGGACCCGGCTGGCCAGCCACAGGCTGAAGACGCCGGACACCACTGCCATCCAACCCAATCGATCGTAGCCCACGATCTCACCGGTCGGGGTCTTCACCACCAACCAACCGCCCACGGCGGTGGTAAGGCCGGCCATGATGTCACGGGCGCAACTGCTCAGACTCAAGAACGCCCCGCGCCGACGGGGTGGCACCGCCAAGCTGAGGATTGCCTGGGCCGGTATGAACCGCCCGCTGGCGAAGACGAAGAACGAGCCCCCCAGTAGCACCAGCCAGAAGAGCGGCATCGGACGGGCATGGGTGATGCCCAGGGTGATCAGGATGGCGAATCCCACCAATACCGCATAAACGCGGACCCGACCCAAATCATCGGCCAAGCGACCGATGCGGGGCGTGGAGAAGAGGCTCAAGAAACCTCCCACGAGGTAGACCAAGAACAGCCGGTTTTCCGCCAGATGGACATTGCCGATGAGGTAGGGCGCGAGCATCGGGATGATGGTGAAATGGGCGAAGACCAGCATCCCGTAGAAGGCCAGAGCCCGGCGGGCATTTACATCCCGGAGGACTTCCAGGATCGGGGCAAAACCGAAACGGGACCCCGGATGCAGGTGGTCCTTGAGGGGCGGCAAGGTCACGAAAATCAACCCGCACAAGATCATCGACAGGGCCGCGACTCCCCAAAAAGGAGCCTCCCAATCGAAGCGATTGGCCAGCGCCAGACCCAGGGGAACTCCGACGGCCGCCGCCACCGAAAAGGAAGTGGTGACCAAGCCCAGGCCAGCCGCCCGCCGCTGGGGCGGCACCAGGTCGGAGGCCACGGTCATCACCAAGGATCCGCAGAGGCCGCCGAAAATACCGCAAATCGAGCGGGCCACGGCCAGCACCGGAGCACTGTGGGCCAGCGCACACCCGAGTGTGCCAACGATGAATCCGATGTAGGTGAGTACCAGCAGCGAACGCCGCTCGAACCGATCGATGAAGGTGGACCCGAAGAATCCCGCCAAACCCGAGGCCACCGAGTAGCATCCGAGCAGCGCGCTGAATCCCGCCGGACCGATGTGAAGTTCCCGCATCAACTGGGGCCCCAGCGGAAGCATGACCATGAAATCCAAGACATGGGTGAACTGCACGGCCGCCAGCAGCAGCAAGAGTCGTCGTTCACGGGATTCGGTCATTGGGATCTCCAAAGGGGCCACACCGGCCTGCAACCAGTCCCCACGGTTACTGCGATTGAAGCGAAAGCCAATCCCAGAGCCCCGATCAGGATCGTTTTCGAATCCAATCCAACCCGCCACGATCCATCCGACTCCAACAGCCTCTGGCCCTCCCAAAAGGGTTCCTCGCCGCAGACAACCCCGTGGCGGTACATTGGAGGGGTGACGAGTGCTTGGATCAACCGAGAGACGCAGCGGTACCCGGTGGCAGTGCTGGCCGGACTGGCAGGTGCCTTGGCCCATCCGACTCCGGGTTGGGCCGGGCTGGCTTGGATCGCTCCCGCGCTCCTGTGGTTCGGTGCCTGCGGACTGCGCGGGCCGGAAGGTTTTCGCTACGGCTACGTCGCGGGACTCGTCCACTTCCTGGTACTGCTGCGCTGGATGCGGCACATCCCCTTTCCGGTCGGGGCCTACGCCGGTTGGGTGGCCTTGAGCGCCTACTGCGCCTTGTTCCCGGCGCTTTGGATCCGGCTCGGACTCCAAATGAACCCAGGGATTGGCGGCCAAGGCGACCGGGAGGCCAACAATCCGCAGACCAACCCGCAGACCAACCCGGTGGCCGGGGGCTGGCACGACTGGCTCGTCGGGGCTCGGGCCTATGCCCGGCAACCCTGGCCGTTGCGGGCTTCGCAACTCGTGACCCTCGCCCTGGGCTGGGTGGCCCTCGAATACCTGCGCTCGCACCTCTTGAGCGGATTCCCGTGGGCTCCCCTCGGCGTGAGTCAGTGGCGGCAGCTGCCGCTCATCCAACTGGCGAGCGTCACCGGGGTGTACGGCGTTTCCTTCCTGGTATGCTGGTGCAGCCTGGCTTTGGGAGGGGCCTTCCTGAGCATGGGACTGCGTCCGGAATCGCGCTGGAACTGGACCGCGGAGGCGCGACTGCCACTCCTCGTGACGTTGATGGTCATGGGCTGGGGGTTCTGGGAAGTCATGGGCTACCGCCGTCTGGAGCGCCAGGCCAACCCCGAGACCGTCCGGCTGGGTCTGGTCCAGCCATCGGTGCCGCAAACCCTCCAATGGGATCCCGCCGAGCAAGGCCGTACCTTTGCCAAGATCGAAGGCCTGTCCCGGCAGGCGCTGGCCCTGGAGCCGGAGGTGCTCATCTGGCCGGAGGGATCCTTCGGCCTCACGGAGACCAATTACGCTCGCATGGTCGCTCTCCTCGGAAAGAAAGGGCCCGACTGGATCCTGGGAGCCGACGATACCGTGGCCCGGGAAGGCGGGTCCGGAGATCGACCCGGCGTGGCCCGCTACAACGCGGCCTTCCTGCGACGCTCCGATGGCTCCATGCCACCGGCTTACTGGAAGCGCCGCCTGGTGCCCTTCGGCGAATACGTCCCACTGGTCCGCTGGTTGCCGTTCCTCCAATGGATCACCCCGATCGGCGACGGGTTTGACAGCGGCGATCGACCTTGGACTTTCCGCCTCACCGGGGGCGCCACCGTGGCGCCGGTGATTTGTTTCGAGGACGTCTTTCCGCACGGCATCCGGGACCATGTGCGTCCGGAGGTGGATTTCGTTCTGGGCCTGACCAACGACGGATGGTTCGCCGAGAGCGCGGCGCAGTGGCAGCACACCTCGAGTGCCGTCTTCCGGGCCGTGGAGAACGGCGTGGCCCTGGTGAGGGTGTGCAACAATGGCCTCACCGGTTGGTGGGACGCCTGCGGCACCCCGCGCGACGTGCTGGGCGACTCGACGGGCCAGGTGTATGCACCGGGAATCCTCTTGGCCAACGTTCCCATCGGTCTTCCCCGCACCGAGACTCCCTATCACCGGCACGGCGACCTGTTCGCCCAATGCTCCCTGGCACTGGTGGCCTGGCGGCTTGTCCGCACCCTGCGCCGGTAACCGATCGGGTCCGGGTCAGGGATAAAGCAAATAGGGCGCTCGAAGAGCCTCGAAGGCCTTCAAGTCGGACTCGATACGGGCCATCGCCGGGGCGAGGTCGGTCCCCGATTCCAGCAAAGGACGCACCTGGGCCGTACCCATGAGTCGGTCGAAGGTTGGCCCTTGGAAGGTGAGCTGACCCGGATACAGCCCTCGCACGGTCTCCAGAAGGCGGAGGGTGGTGGTTACCGAGCGAAACCGGGCCGCATCGGTCACATGAATTTGAGCGCCTCCGCAAAGCTCGCCGCGGTGCTTGGAGAACGACGGCGTGAACCACGCTTCTCGGAAAACCACCCCGGGCAGGCGGAGGGCGTTGAGCGCGTCGGTCAATTCCCTGCCCCGGATCCACGGCGCGCCGAAGAGCTCGAACGGCCGGGTGGTCCCGCGGCCCTCCGAGAGGTTGGTTCCCTCCAGCAACACTTGCCCCGGATAAACGCGGGCGGTGTCGACGGTGGGCATGTTGGGCGAAGGCATCACCCAGGGCAGACCCGTCTGCGCGAACTCCAGGGAACGCGACCACCCGGAGACTGGCGTCACCGTCAAAGCCGCGGGCTTGGCCAGGAAGCGGGCGTTGAACAAGCGGGCCAGCTCGCCCACGGTCATCCCGTGTCGCATGGGAATCGGCTGGATGCCCACCAGCGACACCCACTCGGGCGCCTCCAGAACGGGCCCCTCCATCACGATGCCACCGAGCGGATTGGGACGATCGAGCACGAGCATCGGAATGCCATGCTCGGCGCAGGCCTCCAGGGCCTTGGAGAGGGTGCCGACGTAGGTGTAGGCCCGCGATCCGACATCCTGGATGTCAAAGACCATGAGGTCGAGGCGTTCGGCCAGGGCGGCATTGGTGGGGATGCCCGGGCTGCCACGGACCATCCCGGCGATGTTGGTCAGCATGGGCCCCGTGGGCTTGAAGGTCTTGCCGTAGAGACTGAAGAGCGGGAGCCCCAGCACCGGATCCCACTGGAAACCCACCTTGTCCCCCGCTTGCGCGTTGCCCCGCACCCCGTGCTCCGGACCGTAGAGGGCCACCAGCTTGAGGTCCTTCCGCTGCTGCAGTCGCAAGGGCAGCGAATCCAAATCACGCGTCACGCCGGTGGGGTTGGTGATCAAGCCCACCCGTTTGCCCCGCAGCATCGACGACGCCTCGTCAGCCAACAGGTGATCAGCGCCCGTGCGAATCTCAGCCCGGACCTCAACTTGGAAAACCACACCGACAAGCAGGCCTGATACGAGAAAGCCCACTCGAAAAAGAACCCCAGAAATTCTCATCCAAAAATGCGGTAACTGCACGCGGTCTATCGAACGCGGCTCCGTCGATCGGGTCAAACTCCGAGCCTGCCCGGATGGGCTCCCCGAACGCGTCTGAGCGTCATGGACTTCCTCTTTGACTTGGTTCGCGTCAGCGTTCCTTCCATGAAGCTGCGGCTCCTCGGCTCGACGGTATGCATCCGGATGCACCCTCAGGAGTTGGCCTGCTGGCGATCGGCAGGTCATTGGGCTGAAGGGGTCCAAATCGGGCCATCCAGCCTAGATCGCTGGTCGTACCGACTGGAACTGACCTCCGGCCCCAACTGGAACGTCACCGCCGAACCGGGGCATCTGGTCGTGGTGGTTCCGTGCGCGGCGGTCAGGGACTGGACCGATTCCGAAGCTGTCACTCTGGAACACCTCACGCCGTGGGGCACCCGACTGATCTTGGAGAAAGACCTTCCCAGGCGTCTTCTCCGACCCGGAAACGCGGACAGGGAGCCCACGGGCGATCAAAAGACTTCGCGAGCGATGCCGTAGAGCAGCAGGAGCAGGAGACTCAGGGACAGCACGAAACGGCGGCGGGCGATCTTGCGCTCGTAGCGCAGGGGACGCAGGCCGTGGACCGAACCGGCCGCCATCAAATGAACCAGGCCTGAGGGACGGCGGGGCTGTCCCCCCAATCGCTGCATCCAGCGCTGCCAGGCCTCGACGAGGTTGAAACGATCGGCCGGCACGGACGACCCCGACCGCGGGCCCGCAACGCTGATGGGAGTCGGAGCCGGAACAGCCCGCGCCGGAGTTGCGCCGAAGGGCTGGGTGGCCTCTCGGGGTCGGGGCGGCAGAGGATGGGCCTCAGGCAACGGCCGAGCCGAAAGGTCCGAAATGCGCCGCTGGATGGCCTCGATTTCACGGTCCAACTCGGCCTGACGGGCCGACATCGGATCCTTTGCTTTGGTGAACCAAGCCATGGTGGTCGTCGTCCGTGCTCAGCGCTTGAAGGCGAGGACCAAGGCTACGGCAAAGACTCCCAGACCGAGCAACGCCACCGGCCAATTGAAGGCCAGACCCAGACGAGCCAGTTGGGCGGTGGTCAGTCCGGCCAGCGGTGAGACCGGCGTGGCGGCCCCTGAGGTTTGTCCGGAAGCCGCAGAGCTTCCTTCCAACACCGGCCAGGCCAGACGCGCCTGATTCCACTCCATGCGAGCATTCTCGATCGCCGCCAAGGCCCGGGCCAATTCCGTCTCCCAGGTGGTGTCCGTCCAAGCCTGCTCGTTGAGTCCCTGCACGTTGCCCAACGCACCTCGCAACCCCTCCAGCGTGCGTCCCATTTGGAGGGCGTCCCGCCGGAGATTCATCTCGGACTGCTCCAACAGTGCCACCCCCCGGAGGAGGTTCTGCAGCATTTCCTCGCGACCCGTCTGGAACTCACCCCGGCGGCGGCGCATCTCCTCGATGGCCGCCTTGGCCCGCTCGAGCTGCTCCTGGGCCTCGCGCAGCTTGGCCAAATCTTGCTGAGTGGCCGTCAATTGACTGTCGAGTTCTTCCCGCGTGGGCGCCCGTCCGGTGCCCATGGACACCGACTGACCCGCCGTGGCCAGCCGTGGGGAAGATCCGCCCGAGGTGCGCAGGTCCGTATCCACAAAATCAGTGCCGTCGAGAGCCATAAGTCGTTGACCAAAAACTACAGGGACGGCGCGCCGACGCAACGCGGACGTTGGCACAACGCTCACAAAAACCCGCGCCGAGCCGGAACATTTCCGTGGGGAGGGAAGCCATTGACGGGCGGATTCCCGGTCAAGACGAAGCGGGAGCGGGGAGCGGGCCGTTTGGAGGCCCGTTGCAAGCCATCGAAACGGCTCACCACCAGAAATGGGGAACCGATCCGTCGGTTCGGACTTGTTGCTGGGCGAAATTTCGAAACTCAGCATGCCCATCGAGCATGAGCACATTGCCGCCGGCCGGAAGCTGGCCATTCAGGTGGGCGGAACTATGGCCGGCCCATCCGCCATCGACCTTGGTGAAGTTGCGACTGCCGCCCGAGCGGTTGGGCGAGTTCGACAAGGTGGCGTCAGCGACAATGACCCGGGATGAAGGCCCCGGCTCGAACTCCTGACCGGCGATGATCCAGGGCTTGGGATTGAAACCCTCGGTGATATTGGTGGCCCGGATGCGTCCCGCCCCCTTGAACGCCACGGCGTAACCAATCACCCGGTAACCATTGGCGGAATCGGCAGCCACCTCATTGGTCACCCCCGTGGTGAACGACCAGAGCTGGTTGTTGTTTTGTTTTTCGAAACCCGGGCAATAGAGAATGCTCCGTTGCCCGCCATTCACCACGAACGCATTGGCAGCCTTGGCGGGGAGGTCCCAGGGCCAGACGGCTCCGGTGCAGTCGGGGAACTGATCGCGGTTGTCGAAGGCATACATCCGCACGGCCAACCCCAGATTGCGCAAATTGCTGGAACACTTCGTCACAATGGCCTTGCTCTTGGCCTTGGCCAGGGCGGGCAGGAGCATTCCGGCCAGGATGGCGATGATGGCGATGACCACCAGCAGTTCGATCAGGGTGAAGGCGCGGCGGGCCGAAAGGGCGGAATGGGTCCTCTTCATGGAGCGGGCGAGATTGCGGGGGGCTGAAGACACAGTGTGCAAGGCCGCTGCCTGAGGCAATGCGCTAAACGCACCGCTGTCCCGCCACCCAACCGCCCAGAACCGACCAAAGACCGTTCATCCCACCGAATGACCGTCGATCCATTCGTGACTTGAGCCTGTTGGGGCTCTGGCTATGTTCCCGACACATGAAGTTCATCGCATCGCTCGCCTTTTTCCTCGTGACCACGGCCGTGCTGAGCGCCGGTATCGCCCTGACTGCCAGCGGTAAAGGGTATGGTCCCTTCCTGCTTTTGGGCGGCACAGCGATCTTCGGCGGCCTGTTCGTGAAGTTCGGCTGCTTGGACCAACATTGAGTTATTGAGTTCCCCGACATTCCCGTCGGATCGTTTTCTGGGGCCCAGATCCATTGCACCCCGAATTGCCCAGAACACCCCTAATTGCCGGGAAAATACCCCAGACTCGGGTATTCAGGCGGTGAGTCGGTCTGTTGTCCCATGAATTTTCGGAATCCTGTGTCCAATCCGGGACAAGTCCGACGCATGATGCAGCGAACGACTCTCCGCACCCAGCCTCCCAGGAACCCGTAGTCGAACCGTTTGCCTTCTTTCCAAATGCCTCATCGTCACCTCCTCCCGTTGCTTGCGGCCGCCGCCCTGTTCGGCGCGGGTTGCAACCGCCAGAAGCCTGTGACGGTGACCACCGAGAAGGCTCAACGCCGCAACCTCACCGAAGTGGTGACCGGCAGCGGCAAGCTGCAACCGGTGATGCAGGTGAAGATCAGCTCGGAGGTGGCCGGTGAAATCATCGACCTGCCGGTGAAGGAAGGCCAACAAGTGCGCAAGGGCGACTTGCTGGTCCGAGTAAGGCCCGACCTCTATGCCGCCGCCCTCCGCAGCCAAGAGGCCAGTCTGAAGTCGGCACAAGCCGACATGATGACTGCCGAGGCCAACGCTCGGAAGGCCGAGGCCGAACTCAAGCGCAACGAAGACCTCTTCTCCCGGCAACTCATCAGCGGATCGCTCTTCGATGAAATTCGAACCGGAGCCGAGGTCGCTCGGGCCAACGCCATCTCTTCGACCCAACGGATCGAAATGGCCCGAGCCAGCCTCAAGCGCTCGCAGGAGGACCTCGCCAAGACCACCATCTTCAGCCCCATTGACGGCACCATTTCCAAGCTCAATTCAGAGTTGGGCGAACGCGTCTCCGGCACCGGAATGATGGCCGGCACCGACATCATGACCGTCGCCGACCTGACCGAGATGGAAGCCCGCATCGAGGTGGGTGAAATGGATGTGGTGCTCATCCAACCCGGGTTCAAAGCGCGACTCGATGTCGACTCGTTCAAGGACCGCAAGTTCGAGGGCCGTGTCACCCAGGTGGCCCGCTCGGCCAAGACCGCGGCCGTCGGCACCCAGCAGGAATCCACGAAGTTCGAGGTCCGCATCCGCATGGCCGACAAGGGACTCTTCCTGCCCGGCATGAGCGTGACGGCCGACATCGAGACCCGGTACCGGACCAACGTGGTCACGGTTCCCATCCAAGCGGTAACCACGCGCCTGCCGGGCTCTTCCGCCAGCGATCCCACTCCCAAGAAGGCGGAGTCCAATTCTGAGGAAGACAAGGGCCAGATCGAATTCCTGGCCGGCAAGAAGACCAAAGACACGGTCAAACCGGTGGAGGTCGTCTTCATCAAGGAGGGCGACAAAGCCAAGATGCTTCCCGTGAAGCGGGGCATCAGCGACGACTCCCACTACGAGATCCTCGAGGGAATGACCGAGGGACAGGAGGTCATCACCGGGAACTTCAAAGCCATCTCCAAGGAGTTGAACGACGGTTCGATGGTTCAGCTCGAGGAGGCGAAGAAGGCCAAGGAATCGAAGCCCTGAGCCGCTCACCTGCCTAGGCCATGTCTCTCATCCGAATCCAGAACCTGGCCCGCCGCTACGTGATGGGCACCGAAACGGTGCACGCGCTACGCGGAGTTTCCGTGAACATCGAGCGCGGCGAGTACTTGGCCATCATGGGTCCCTCGGGCTCAGGCAAGTCCACCCTCATGAACTTGCTGGGGTGCCTGGATACGCCCAGCGACGGCAGCTACGAACTCAACGGCAAGGACGTGGCCCGGATGAGCGACAACGAGCTGGCCGACATCCGCAACCGCGAGATCGGCTTCGTGTTCCAGAGCTTCAACCTGCTGGCCCGGGCCGACGCCCTGCACAATGTCGAGCTGCCCCTCATTTACGCCGGGGTGCCCCCGAAGGAGCGGCGCGAACGCGCCCGGCAGGCCCTGGTCAACGTCGGTTTGGGCGAACGCATGCACCATCGTCCCAACGAGCTATCCGGCGGACAACGCCAGCGCGTGGCCATCGCCCGGGCGCTGGTGAACACCCCGTCCATCATCCTGGCCGACGAACCCACCGGAAATCTGGATTCCAAGACCGGCGTCGAGATCCTCAGCCTGTTCGAGGAACTGTCTCGACGCGGGAACACCATCATCGTGGTCACCCATGAGGAAGAGGTCGCCATCCACGCCCGCCGGGTCATCCGCATCCGCGACGGCCTGATCGCCGCCGACGAGATCAACCTGCACCCGAGGGCCGTCGTGGCCTCGGCACCGACGCCATGACCCTCGGGAGCGAACTGCGCGAATCGGCCCGCATCGCGGTGGCGGCCATCCAGGCCAACAAGCTACGATCAGGCCTGACCACCCTGGGCGTGGTCATCGGCATCCTGACGGCCACGTTGGTGGGCACCATGATCAACGGCATGGGTGAGGCCTTCACCCGGTCGGTCTCGTCCATGGGCTCCGACGTGCTCTTCATCGGCCGCTTCCCGTGGATGAGTTTCGAAGACTATCGGGTTTATCGGAACCGGCGGGACATCACCTTCGCCCAGTACCGCGAGCTCGAGTCCCGCATGACCACCGCCGCGGTCATCGCCCCGCAATGCGAGGCCTTCCAGGCTTCGGTGGCTTACGAACGACGCCGGGCCAAGGGAGTCTGGCTCCTCGGGAACACCCCGGAGTCGCTCGTCATTCGCGGCCTCACCGTTGCAAAGGGTCGATGGATCAGCGCCTCCGACGTCAGTTCGGGCCGCCCGGTTTGCGTCCTCGGATCCTACTTGGCCGAGGCGTTCTTTCCGAACGACAATCCCTTGGGCAAGAAGGTACGCATCAATGACACGCCCTATGAGGTCGTGGGAGTCATCGAGAAAATGGGCAGCATGCTGGGCTGGAACCAAGACAACCAGGCCGTCATTCCCATTTCCCGTTTTCAGGATGACATCCAACGCCGGCCCGACTACGTCATCACGGTCAAGGCTCAGAGCCCCGAGACCGTCTCCGAGACTCTGGAAGAAGCCCGATCCCTCTTCCGCAGCATCCGCAAGATCGAGCCGGGTCGCCCCGATGACTTCGCCATCAACCAACAGGAGGCCATCACCAAGTTCTTCGACGGCTTCAAGGCAGTCTTGGGCACCTTCGGATTCTTTGTCACCGGCCTTTCCCTTTTCGTGGGCGGCATCGGCATCATGAACATTTTGTTTGTGTCGGTGGCCGAGCGGACCAAGGAAATCGGCATCCGCAAGGCCCTGGGCGCCAAGCGTCGGTCCATCCTGTCGCAGTTCCTGATGGAGGCTGCCGGAATCACCCTCTTGGCCGGCCTCATCGGGGTCGGGCTCGCCTGGCCCATCTCCTGGAAGATTGGGGAGATCGCGCGGGCCAATGGCTCCGTCTTCGAGGCCCGCATGTCCTGGTGGATCGTCGCGCTGGCGCTCTTCGTCTCGGCAGCCACGGGCATGGTGGCCGGCTTCATCCCGGCCTGGCGCGCCAGCCGCATGGACCCGGTCGACGCCCTTCGTTCTGAGTAGCCATGAACCCCGGGCGCGAACTCATCGAGATGGTGCGTATGGCGGGCAACGCCGTGAAGACCCACGTCCTCCGATCGTCGCTCACCATCCTGGGAGTGTTTGTGGGGGTGTTCTCCATCATCGCCGTAATGACCGGCATCCGGGTGCTCCAGGCCAACCTCGAGGATGCCATGAACGGCCTCGGGGCAAACACCTTCCAGTTCCAGCGCTTCCCGGCCATCAGCTTCGATGATGCCGACTGGGAGAAGTATCTGCGGCGACGCCGCTTCCGCGTCGAGGATCTGGACCGGCTCGAGCAACGCGTCACGCTCGCCCAGGCGGTCTCGGCCAGCGCCGATTTCGGCTCGGGGGAGGCTTCCTCGAAGTACGCTCGGACCAACCCCAACATCCCCGGGATCGGGATGACGCCGGAGGCCTTCACCACCCAGAATCTCACCTTGGGCGAGGGCCGCGGATTCAGTGCCGCCGATGACGACAGCGGCCGATTGGTCTGTGCCCTCGGGTTCGACCTGGCCGCCAAGCTCTTCCCACAGGGGTCGCCTTTGGGCGAGTCGGTGAAGTTCCAGGGCATTAGCTACAAGGTGGTCGGTGTGCTGGCCCAACGCGGCGCCCTGTTCGGACAGAGCCGCGACAACTTCATCGCCGTACCGCTGGGTACCGCCCGCCGGCTTTATGGCGAGAACCTGTCGGTCCGCCTCCAGGTTCAGGCGCCAAACCGCGATACCTACGGTGATATGGTCGAACAAGCTCGAGGCGTCATGCGGGCGATGAGGCGGGTGCCTCCGGGCGACGACGACGACTTCGAGATCGTCTCCAACGAGTCGGCCGTGGGCCAGTTCCGCAGCCTGACCTCGGCCATCCGCCTCGGCGTGGCGGCCATCAGCAGCATCGCCCTGATCGCCGCGGGCATCGGCATCATGAACATCATGCTGGTGAGCGTCACCGAGCGCACCCGCGAGATTGGCATTCGTCGCGCCATCGGGGCGCGCAAACGCAGCGTCATGCTCCAGTTCATCGCCGAAGCCGTGCTGTTGAGCGAAGTCGGCGGCGCCTTGGGTGTCGTCGGCGGCATCCTCTTCGGCAACCTCCTGTCCTTCGTGGTGAAGGCCCCGCCGGTGATCCCCTGGGACTGGGTGGGCATCGGCCTGGCGATCTGCTCGGCCGTGGGGATCCTCTTCGGCACCTACCCCGCCTGGAAAGCCGCCCACCTCGATCCCATCGATTCGCTGCGCTACGAGTGACGCGGACCGCGACGGGCGCCCGTCAACTCTGGCTCAGGCGCTTGACCGGAGCGTCATGGAACAAGTCGTGGGCTTCCCGAAGAATGCCAGCGAGACGATCGGCGAACGGGCTGCGACGAATCACTTCGTTGAGCCGTGACCAGTCGAGTTTCTCGACGTGTTCGCCCGGGAACCAGTGATCGGCATTGCCCAGCATATTGTAGCGGAACTTCGCCCACTCGGTCAGCTCCAGAGGCTTCGCATAGGTCCAGATGCGGAGGATTTCCACCACATTGACCTCGCCCGGCACGGCCACGAATTCCGGTAGCCCGGCCCACCAGCGGCGGCACCACTCCGACCCCAGCACGCGTTCCATTTCTTCACGCAAACGGCGGTCGATGGACTCCACCGCCTGGGCCGCCTGCTCGTAGTGCTGAAGGCCGGCGATGTGCTCGTCGAAATCGGACGGTTTGGCCGCACCCAACGACAGCGTGTGCACCTCCGGACGGGCCAGACAGTACAAGTCGTTGAACTGCATGGGCGTCAATGGCGCACACAACGAACGCATCTTGGGCAACTCGAGGTAGAGTTTCCCGCCCTTGTCATTCGGGCTGATGATGAAGACACCCATGTCGCGCTGAGCCGCCTCGGCCACGCAGACGCGGTTGAGGTCGTTCACGAAGTACCAGTGCAAGTTGACGTAATCGAACTCATCGCTGCGTATCGCCTCGGAAATCACATCCGGCGTCGCATGGGTGCTGAATCCCACATGGCGCACGCGCCCCTCGCGCTGAAGCTTGCGGCAAACCTCCATGCATCCGCCCTTGCGGAGCGTTTCGTCGAGGTGTTGGCGGTTGTTGATGCCATGAATGGACAGCAAGTCCACGTAGTCCTGCTTCAAGTACGCCATGGAGGTCTCGAAGGTCTCGAGGAACTCCCGCGCAGTCGGCTTGGGCATGACCTTGGTCTGGAGGATCATCGACTCGCGCGGATACTTCGCCAGCACCGGCCCCAACTGCATTTCCGAAGAACCGTAGCCACGAGCGGTCTCGATGTGATGGATCCCGAGCTCCATGGAGCGGGCGATGGTCGCCTCGAGATTGGCTTGGCCGGCGGCGGGCACCTGATCCCACGGGATATCCGACCACGATTGCTGGTAGCGCATGCCGCCGCACGAGAAGACGGGCATCTGGATTCCGGTCCGGCCGAAACGACGGTACTTCATGAGTTCCGAGGATGCCCACTCCATCGCCGGACGGCAAATCCCGACCGCAGATTCCTGGCTGCACGGACCACCCTGCGCCGCAGGGTGTTGGAATACAGACTCGGTCCTCCACTTGACCCCGGAGGCGACTGGAGTTTTGGTGGTGGCTCGAGGGTGGCAACCACACCCTCCATCCAAAGCCATGATGCACGAAATCGAATACGAGATCCGCGGAGACGACCTTCAATATGTCGAGGTGCTGCTCGACCCCATGGAAGCCGTGGTGGCCGAGGCGGGCAGCATGATGTTCATGGAAGAGGGCATTGAGATGGAGACCATCTTCGGCGATGGCTCCCAACAGCAAAGCGGCTTCATGGGAGCGCTCCTGGGTGCTGGCAAGCGGCTCCTCACCGGTGAGTCGCTCTTCATGACGGTTTTCCAGAACCACTCGCCCCGGAAGTCCCGCGTGGGCTTCGGAGCGCCCTATCCGGGCAAGATCGTCGCGGTGAACCTGGCTCAACTCGGTGGCGAACTCATTTGCCAGAAGGACTCGTTCCTCTGCGCCGCCAAGGGAGTGAGCGTGGGCATCGCCCTGCAACGCAAGCTCGGGGCAGGTCTCTTTGGTGGTGAGGGCTTCATCATGCAGCGCCTCCAAGGCGACGGATGGGCCTTCGTTCACGCCGGTGGCACGCTCATGGAAAAGGTCTTGGCTCCGGGCGAAACCCTTCGGGTGGACACCGGATGCGTCGTGGCTTACCAAAACTCGGTCGCTTTCGACATCCAGTACGTGGGCAAGGTCAAGACGGCGCTCTTCGGCGGCGAAGGCTTGTTCTTCGCCACGCTACGAGGTCCGGGCAAGATCTGGATCCAGTCGCTGCCCCTGAGCCGCTTGGCCAACCGAATTATTGCCGCCTCGCCCGCTGCAGGCGGAAGCCGTCGCGAAGAGGGCTCGATTCTCGGCGGCTTGGGCGGTCTGCTCGACGGCGACAACAGCTGAAAACGCGTCGCAGTACACCGAAATTTACCCATCAAAACTCACCCGAACGGAGGCGGAACGCCCTTCTCCGTCATCGGATTGTCACCGACATGTACGCTCGGTGAGGCTTCCTGCACCTTGACGTTTATCCCCCGGCCGGCATTCTGATCGGCCCTCTTGGAGGGGAACGGCCATTATGCAGCACATCCGAAACATCGCGATCATCGCCCACGTCGACCACGGCAAGACCACGCTCGTCGACTGTCTTCTCAAGCAATCCGGAACCTTCCGCGCCAACCAGGCCGAGACCCAGGTCGAGCGCCTGATGGACTCCATGGATTTGGAAAAGGAGAAGGGAATCACGATTCGCGCCAAGAATGCGGCGTTCAAGTACAAGGACAACCACATCAACATTGTGGACACTCCGGGACACGCCGACTTCGGCGGAGAGGTCGAGCGTATCATGAACATGATCGACGGCGTTCTGTTGGTCGTGGATTCGTCAGAGGGTCCGCAAGCCCAGACTCGCTTCGTGCTGCGCAAGGCGCTCGAGGCCGGTGCCAAGCCCATCGTGGTCATCAACAAGATCGACCGCGACAACGCCAATCCGAAGAAGGTGCTCGACCTCGTGTTTGAGCTCTTCATGAGCCTCAACGCGACCGACGAGCAGCTCGATTTCCCCTTCATCTATTGTTCGGCGAAGATGGGCTATGCCAAGAACGAGCTGACCGACGTCTCCGACACGATGGAGCCGCTCTTCGATGCCATCGTGAAGCACATCCCGCCGCCCCGCGCCAAGGCGGGTGAAGGGTTCCAGTTGCTGGTGGCCAACCTGGACTACAGCGATTACATGGGCCGTATCGCCTTCGGCAAGATCGTCGAAGGACACCTCAAGGTGGGCGATCCGGCCATTTGCCGCCACGGCAACGGCAAGGTCACCAAGGGCAAGATCACCATGCTCTACCACTTCGAGGGCATGAAGCGCATCGAGATCACCGAGGCTGGTGCCGGTGACATCGTGGGTGTGGCTGGTTTCGAGAACGTCTTCATCGGTGAGTCGCTGTGCGACAGCGAGGCGCGCGCCGCCCTGCCCTACATCCCCATCGACCCGCCGACCATTCAGATGGAGTTCGCCGTCAATGACGGCCCGCTCGCCGGACAAGACGGCAAGCTCGTCACGGCCCGCCACATCTGGGACCGCCTGGTGAAGGAGATCCGGACCAACGTCGCCCTGCGCATCGCGCAGACCAGCGATCCGAAGATCTTCTCCGTGGCCGGACGCGGCGAGATGCAAATCGCCATCCTGGTCGAGCAAATGCGCCGCGAAGGCCACGAGGTGCTGGTCAGCCGGCCCGAGGTGCTCTGGAAAAAGGGTGAGAACGGCGATCCCTTGGAACCCATCGAGAAGGTCTTCGTTGAAATCCCGAGCGAAAACCTGGGTTCGGTCATGGAGAACCTGTCCTTCCGCAAGGGCCAGATCACCAACATGACCCACACCGGCAATCTCGTGTCGGTTGAAGCGCTGGCGCCGATGCGTGGCCTGATCGGTTTCGAGACCGACTTGGTCAACATGACCAAGGGCATGGGCGTGCTCAGCCACCTCTTCCACGAGTACGGCGAAGACCGCGGCGAGATCGCGGCCCGCAAGAACGGATCCCTGGTGTCGATGGACGCCGGCGAAGCCACCTCCTACGCGCTGAACATGGTGCAGGAGCGCGGCCGCCTCATGATCGAACCGGGTGATCACGTCTACATCGGCATGATCGTCGGTGAAAACGCCCGCGAGAACGATATCCCGGTCAATCCGGTGAAGGAAAAGAAGCTCACCAACATGCGCTCCCAGGGCGACGGCAAGGGCATCCAGCTCAGCCCGCCGCTGAAGCTCAGCCTGGAGCGTGCGCTCGAGTACATCGACGTCGACGAGTACGTCGAGGCGACCCCGAAGAACCTGCGCCTTCGCAAGAAGATCCTCGATGAGAACCAGCGCAAGCGCTCCGAGAAAAAGCGCTCGATCCGGTTCATCGAGGAGTGAACCTTCGCAAGGCGTCGGGCCCTTCGGCCTGACATCGGCTCACATCAACCCGCCCCTTACCGGGCGGGTTTTTTATGGTTCAAGGCCACCGCGTTCAGGGGCCTTGGGGAGAATCCCGGAGAGCACGTCCCGAAGCATCGGCTCCAGGACCCGGAACCGGGCTTGCACCCCCCCGATGAGCGCCTTCAGCCCGTGAGTTTCGGCCCGGCGCACGGCCAACTCCACCTCCAACGCGGCCTGCTTCAGATCGAGGAGTCCAAAGATCGAAGAACCGCCCTGGATGGAATGCGCACAGCGAGCCAGCGACGGAAGATCCCCGGCATCCAAGAGCTGCGACAGGAGCTCCATTCGACTGCGGGTGTCGGTAAGGTAAGTGTCGAGGATTTCCGAGAGCTCATCCGGGCCAATGTCCCGCGACAAATTCTCGACCGCTTGTTGGAAGCGTGCGGTGTCACCGTTGGGCTGCATGTTCATCATCCCCAGTGATTGGTCCATCCGGGTCAAGCACAGGATCCCCCTGACCAGTGGGGGCCTCATGACCCAAAGCAACGGAGACCGTCTGGGGCTGAAATGACGAGGCGAACAGAACCCACATACTCGATTCTGCCGCCCGCAACGATTCAGCGCAGGACCGAATCCAGCCAGACGTAGGCCGCCCGACGCTCGGCCTCGGGGAAGTCATGCCCGGAATCCGGCGTCCTGAGCACCAGGCGGGATTCCGCCCCGTGCAGGGCGAACACCGGAGCCGCCGCCGCGAACGCCTTGCGCACCCCGGTGACATCGAAATTGTCATCCCGAACCGGTGAGTTTGAAAACACCCCCCGCGGGGCGATGGCTCCCAGGACCTCGTAGAAGTCGAACGGAATGCGATTGGCGTCATTGCCATAGACCGTCCGGATCCGAGGCATGTACCGATCACTGGTCCAACCGGCCACCTTGCCGCCGTAGTAGTGGTGAAAAGGAGAGAACCCGCAACTGGTCACGACGGCCTTCAGGCGGGAATCAAAAACAGCAGTGAAGAGCGCATTGTGCCCTCCGAGGGAATGGCCAATAACGCCCATGCGCCCGGCATCCACTTGCGGGAGGGATTCCAGAAGATCCACCGCACGCAAATTGTTCCAGACGGCCTTGATGGAACCGCTGGCATGGTGCGCCCCCTGCTTGGCGAAATCGTAGGGGTATTCGCCGAAGGAGGGATAATCGGGAACGATGCAAACATAACCCCGCTCCGCCAATTCATGGGCATAGTGGAGGGATGCCCGTCCACCCAGACCGGCGGGCTCGTCCTTGCCCATGTCGGTGGTCTGATGCAGGCAGAGCATGGCCGGAGCGCGCTGTTGCAGGTGTAGCGGGATGAGCAGCCAGGCAGGAACTCGGTCGCCGTGCTCAGGGGAGAATCGGATCTTGCGGCGCAAGTACTTCGCCGACGGGGTCTCTCCGAGCTCCTCGACCTCGAGAGGCACACGAGCCGAGGCACCGGGCAACGGACCCATCGCCTGCTGGAGTCCGGCCCGGATATGGGCCGCCCGCTCAGCCCAGTCACCGATGTTCGACACTGGGCGAGCGATCCCTGATGCGTCCCTCACTTCCATCAGCGCGGAATGGTCGGGATAAGGAATGACCTGCGGCGCTCCGGCCATGGGATCCACGGCGCCGGCTGCCTGCAGGCCCGCAGCCAAAGCCAGAGCCGCCCGGGAAACTCGGGGTGGGTGGTAGGCGTCGGCGATGGCATCCATTACAGATGTCAACATTAACGCCAAAGCCCGGGACAAATTCATTAAAAAAGCGGCGATCCCGAAGGATCGCCGCTCGCGTGAACCAATCAACCGCTTACTGCTTCAAGCGGTAGAACGCCGAAGCGGAGGTCGCAGTGAGGGTGACGGAGTTGTTGGCCACACCGCTCACCGGGCTCCAGACGGATTCCGAAAGGGAAACCTTGGACTCGAGTGCATACGGCTCGGAACCCGACCACGAGAGGGTGATCGAACCATCCGCATTGCGCGTCAACTTGATGACCGGACGGGTCGGTGCCGGAGCGGCCGCACCGATGAGGATCGGGAGGCCATCCGGGCTGGGCCCACCCAGCGCCACCATCTCCGCATCCGACAGCTTGCCGGAACGGATTTGCACGGAGCTGACAAACATCTCACGACGCTCGTCCTGGTCACCGTCACCGAAGAGGATGGCGGTGGTGGACAGGGAGCGGCGGGGATTGTCGAGGCTCTGGTTGGCAGTCCAATCGTCCTGCTTGATGCCGTCGACGAACTTGGTGACCACCGGAGGAGTGGCCGCCATGTCATAGGCAGCAACGACGCGGTGCCAAGCACCCGCCGTGAAGGCTCCCGTGCCGATGTAGCCATTGCCACCTTGGCCGAAGTTGTTGCCCTGCCAGAACAGGTCGCCGTCGTCGGTGTTGGCCGACGAGCTGGTCTGCCACAGCGAGGCGGCACCCGGACCCGTGGTTCCGACGAAGAGGTCGAAGGCCAGGGTGTATTGATTGACGCGGCTGCCGCCGCCGTTGGGGTTGATGCGGTGCGTCATGATGTAGCCGATCTTGTTGGAGAGATCGCCCGGCACACGCATCACGCGGACGTCCTGCCCACCGATGAGATCGACGCCGAGTTCGCTCGCGAGACCGAACTTGGTGCCTTCCTTAGTCAGGCCGGCATCACCGTCGAGGTAGGACAGCGGAGCGCCGATGGACGCACCGAGATCACCGAAATCGAAGTCCCACTGACCGGTCACCGTGCTCGTGGGCAAGGCGATGGGAATGCCGGAAGCAGTCGGGGCACCGAGGAGGAGCAGCTGGGCGTCGCTGAGACGGCCGGCGCGGACTTGGATGGAGCTGACGAACATCTCGCGACGCTCGTCCTGGTCGCCATCACCGAAGAGGATGGCCGACGGACCCATGGCGCGGCGAGCGGCGTCCAGACCTTGGTTGGCGGTCCAGTCGTCCTGCTTGATGCCGTCCACGTACTTCACCACCACCGGCGGCGTGGCCGCCATGTCGTAGGCCGCAGCGACGCGGTGCCAGGCTCCGGCCGTGAAGGTGCCACGGCCATTGTAGCCGCCGCCGCCCTGACCGAAGTTGCTGCCCTGCCAGAACAAGTCGCCGTCGTCGGTATTGGCGCTCGAGCTGGTTTGCAGCAGCGAGGCAGCACCCGGACCGGCCGTGCCCACGAAGATGTCGAAGATGAGGGTGTATTGGTTCACCTTGCTGCCACCGCCGTTGGGGTTGATGCGGTGGGTCATGGTGTAGCCGATCTTGTTGGACAGATCGCCCGGAACCTTCATCACGCGGGCGTCGCCACCCGGCAGAGCCGGCACGCCGAGCTCGCTGGCCAGACCGAACGCAGTGCCGGTCTTAGTGAGACCTTCGGCCCCGTCGAGGTAATCCAACGGCGCACCGATGGACGCACCGAGATCACCGAACTCGAAGTCCCACTGACCGGTCACCGTGCTGGTCGGCAAGGCCACCGGAATACCGGAGGAGGTCGGAGAGCCCAACAGGGCCAACTCGGCGTCGCTGAGACGGCCGGCGCGGACCTGGATGGAGCTCACGAACATCTCGCGACGCTCGTCTTGGTCGCCATCACCGAAGAGGATGGCCGACGGACCCATGGCGCGGCGCGGGGCGTCGAGACCTTGGTTGGCGGTCCAGTCGTCCTGCTTGATGCCGTCCACGTACTTCACCACCACCGGCGGCGTGGCCGCCATGTCGTAGGCCGCCGCAACGCGGTGCCAGGCTCCGGCCGTGAAGGTACCGCGGCCATTGTAGCCGCCGCCGCCCTGACCGAAGTTGCTACCCTGCCAGAACAAGTCGCCGTCGTCGGTATTGCCGCTCGAGCTGGTTTGGAGCAGCGAGGCCGCACCCGGTCCCGAGGTCGCGATGAAAATGTCGTACACGATGGTGTATTGGTTGACTCGGCTGCCGCCTCCGTTCGGATTGATGCGGTGGGCCATGACGTAGCCGATCTTGTTGGACAAATCGCCCGGAACCTTCATCACGCGGGCGTCGCCACCCGGCAGGGCCGGCACGCCGAGCTCACTGGCCAGACCGAACGCGGTGCCGGTCTTGGTGAGGCCATCAGCCCCGTCGAAGTAATCCAGCGGCGCGCCAATGGAGGCACCGAGATCACCGAACTCGAAGTCCCACTGACCGGTCACCGTGCTGGAGGGAACGATCGCGGGGATGCCAGAAGCCGACGGACCGGCGAGCGCAAAGCACTCGGCGTCGCTGAGCTTTCCGGCACGAATCTGGATGGAATTGACGAACATCTCGCGGCGCTCGTCCTGGTCGCCGTCACCGAAGAGGATGGCCGACGGACCCATGGCGCGGCGCGGCGCATCGAGACCCTGATTGGCCGTCCAGTCGTCCTGCTTGATGCCGTCCACGTACTTGGTCACCACCGGAGGGGTGGCAGCCATGTCATAAGCCGCAACAACGCGGTGCCAGGCTCCGGCCGTGAAGGTGCCACGGCCATTGTAGCCGCCGCCGCCCTGACCGAAGTTGCTGCCCTGCCAGAACAGGTCGCCGTCGTCGGTGTTGGCCGTCGAACTGGTTTGCAGCAGCGAGGCAGCACCCGGTCCAGAGGTCGCGATGAAGAGGTCATAAATAAGGGTGTACTGGTTGACCCGGGTGCCGCCGCCGTTGGGGGCGATGCCGTGGGTCATCACGTAACCGATCTTGTTGGAGAGGTCGCCGGGGACCTTCATCACGCGGGCGTCGCCGTCCGGAAGGGCGGGCAACCCGAACTCGCTGGCCAGACCGAACGCGGTACCGGTCTTGGTGAGGCCCTCGGCACCGTCGAGATACTCGAGGGCTTTGCCGACGGTGGCACTCAGGTCACCCTTGTTGAAGTCCCACTGACCCGCTACGCGGGTGGTGGAACCGCCGGTGGTGACGATGCCAAAGGACCAGTTGTTGGTCCGGGTCGTCGCAGCGGAGTCCGTGAACCGAAGGCTCACCAGGTTGTTGGCCGTGGTACGAGAGGCATTCGGATCATACTGCAACTCCGTGCGGCTGCCGGTCTTGACCAGCTTCTGCGGAGTCACCGCGACGCCATTGAAGTCGAGTTTCACGCCGGAGGTGGCCACGGAAGCGGTTCCGTCCACGATCAGGGCCGTCACCGGAGCGGTGGCCGGCAAACCGTCGGAGCCGGGGCCCGGGGAGGCTTCTGCCACATAGGGGCCGAAGGACGAAGCGGAGGTCGAACCGGTGTAGGACGGGATGGCGCGGGTGTCAGCCGGATCATTCACCAAGATCCGCTCGCCGGCGTCGTTGACCGTGTACCACTGGAGGTTCGCACCGAGACCGGTCTGCCAATAAATCAGGCGGAACGGATACACGCCGGCCACCGGAGCATTCACCGCAAACTGGTTCTCATTGCGCTGTTTGCTCTGGAACGCGCGGGAATTGCGTTCGAACTCACCGACCTTGGTCGCAAAGAAATCACGCGGGTTGGTGCCGACAAACACGGAGTAGGAATCGTCGTTGTTCACGTCCGTGCGGTCCGCGCCCACGCTGACACCGAAGGTGGTCACACCGGCGGGCAACTTCAGGAAGCCAACGACTTCGACCGCGAAGTTGTCGGTGTGCGAACCACTGCCGGGGACACCCGGGAACACACTG
>Ga0247843_1001457_pt1 | contig 48162 bp, 43 predicted proteins | sample LaCruzMarch2017__FD_192420 | JGI IMG/M metagenome (GOLD analysis project Ga0247843, IMG submission 192420) | Freshwater microbial communities from meromictic Lake La Cruz, Castile-La Mancha, Spain - LaCruzMarch2017_8m | ecosystem: Environmental > Aquatic > Freshwater > Lake | place: Spain...
CGTCGATGGTACTGCACAGGTGACTGTGTGGGAGAGTAGAACGCCGCCGGGGTCCTATCACGGCAACAACCCCGTGATGGCAGTGTTTCCCAAGAACACTGCCATCACGGGGTTTTGTCATTTCTGGAATCCGCTCCGTTGACTCCCGCCGTGCGTAGGCAGAGACTCGGCGGGTGATTTTTCCCGATAGGGGTCGTTAGCTCAGTCGGTAGAGCAGCGGACTTTTAATCCGTTGGTCCAGGGTTCGAACCCCTGACGACCTACCCCCACCGCAAGGTCGCTCCAGCGTTCTCCGCCACGATCCGCGAGAGCGTCGCATACAGTTCGTCTCCTCGTCCCTTGTCGTCGGTCCACTGGCCCGTCGCCTCGTCGAGGTCGAAGTGCCAGGCCCGGCTGTTGGCTGCCAGCCAGATCTGCCGCGTTGGCCGTTGGGTGTTGAGCACGCAGCGCGAGCGGTCTCGAAACGTCAGCGTCAGCACATCGCCCGCGGCCACCGCCTCGACGTCGTCCGGGTCGACCGGCTCGCATGCGTCCTGGATGCGCTTGAAGACCGCGTCGACGAGCTGGAGATAGACTGATTCATTCATCATGCTCGCCCCATGGTAGCGCCCCTTGCCGTTGGACGGAAGGCGGCACGGGCGTGCGTCGAGGGTCGTGACCTCGGCTCGTCGGGGAACTACAGTCCCGCCCCATGACGACTGAGTTCCGTCGGTTTCGAGGCACACCGGGCTACCTCACCAGCGACGCCCTGGAGTCCGCGGTCAACTGCTCGCTCGCGCTCGAGAAGCCGCTGCTCGTGAAGGGCGAACCCGGGACGGGCAAGACGCTCCTCGCGGAGGCCATCTCTGCCGCGTTCGAGGCACCGCTACTCACCTGGCACGTCAAGAGCTCCACGCGCGCGCAGGACGGGCTGTATGTCTACGACACCGTCGCTCGTCTCTACGACTCGCGCTTCGGCGACGGCGACGTGCGCGACATCCGGCGCTACATCAAGTTCGGTCCCGTGGGCGAGGCGTTTCGAGCCGAGCGCCGTGTGGTGCTCCTGATCGACGAGGTCGACAAGGCCGACCTCGAGTTTCCCAACGACCTCCTCCACGAGCTCGATCGGATGCGATTCCGCGTCGGCGAGACCGGCGACGAGGTCGTCGCGCGAGAGCGCCCGATCGTCATCATCACGAGCAACAACGAGAAGGACCTCCCAGATGCGTTCCTGCGTCGGTGCGTGTTCCACTTCATTGATTTCCCCGACCAGGAGCTGATGCGGCGGATCGTCGCGGTGCACCACCCCGGCCTCGACGCGGCGCTCCTCGATCAGTGCCTCGCCGTGTTCTACGAGATTCGCGGGATGCAGCGGATGCGCAAGCGCCCGAGCACCAGCGAGCTGGTCGACTGGATCGCGGTGCTGCAACGCGCTGGCGTCACCGCGGTTCGTCTCGACCGCGAGCTGCCCTTCCTGGGTGCGCTCCTCAAGAAGGAGCAGGACCTGGCGGCCTTCGCCGATCAGCTCTCCGGCGGCCGCAAGTTCAGGTCGTAGCCGATGATCGTCCCCTTCCTCTACGCCCTCCGGCGCCGGAAGCTGCCGGTCGGCACGCAGGAGGCCGTCAACCTCGCGAGGGCCCTCTCGCTGGGTCTCCACGAGAGCTCGCTCGAAGGCTTCTACGAGGTCGCCCGCGCGCTGCTGGTGCACTCCGAACAGCACCTCGATGAGTTCGATGTCGCGTTCGCCGAGCACTTCCGCGGCGTGACCTTCGACGCGGTGAAGATCACCGAGGAGATCCGCGGCTGGCTCGAGGAGGTCCAGAAGCTGAGAGAGCTCACCGACGAGGAGAAGGCGTCCATCGAGGCGCTCGACCTCGACGAGCTCCAGCGTCTGTTCGAGCAGCGCCTGAAGGAGCAGACCTCCCGCCACGACGGCGGAAACCGCTGGATCGGCACCGGTGGAACGTCGCCCTTCGGCCGCGGCGGATTCCACCCCACGGGCATGAGCGTCGGCCCGCCTGGGGGAGGGAGCCGCGGCGCCGTGAAGAGCGCCGACGCGCGGAGGTACAAGGGATACCGCACCGACGTGGTGCTCGACCTCCGACAGATCGAAGTCGCCCTGCGCCGGCTGCGGGCCTTCAATCGGGAGGGTTACGCCGATGAGCTCGACATCGAGGGGACCATCGACGCCACGGCAAAGAATGCCGGAGAACTCGACGTGGTCGTGCGCCCGCCGCGCCGACCGGACACCCGCGTGCTGCTCATCATGGACGTCGGCGGGTCGATGGACCCATACGCCGACGCGGTCTCGCAGGTGTTCTCTGCCGCGAAGCGCGCCACCCATTGGAAGGAACTCCGCACCTTCTATTTTCACAACTGCGTGTACGGCCGCGTGTACCGCACCGACCACTTCGGCGACCCCATCGGGGTCCACGAGCTGCTTCGTGTGACGTCACCGAAGTACAAGGTCATCTTCCTCGGCGACGCGCTGATGGCCCCGTATGAGCTGCTCGCCACCAGCGCCGACGAGCCGGGCAATCCGCCGACCTCGGGGCTCCACTGGCTCTCAGTGCTGCGGGAGCACTTCCCGCACTCGATCTGGCTGAACCCCGAAGCGCCCCGGGGCTGGTCGGGCAACACCATCGAGGCCGTGCGCTCGGTCTTCCCGATGTTCCACCTCACCGTCGACGGGCTGACCGAAGCCGTGCAGGAGCTCACCCGGCGGCGTTGAATGCGTGTGACAAGATATGTCACGCATGTCCGTGGGATCGGGTGCGTGGATGCTAGTCTGGGCTCACCAACCGAGGTGCCAGATCAATGAACCCGACCGCGCGCGCGCCCTCTCACGACACCACCACGATCGCTCGCGAAGCCGACCTCGATTCGACGCTGCGTATCGCAGCTCCAGCGAATGACCAGGCGCCCGGAGCGCATCAGCAGGCGATCTTGCGGCGGGTGGCCCGCGCCATCCAGGAGCGTCGGGTCTGCGTGCTGCGATACGCCTCCGAGCCTGGCGGCTCCCCAAGCACGCGGGCGATCGAGCCCCTCGCAGTGGTCAGCGCCCGCGGCACGCTCGGCCTGCTCGCCTGGTGCCGTCTTCGACGTGACCTCCGCACGTTCCGGGTCGATCGCATCGCCATGATCGCCCTCGCAGCCGAGCAATTCGCCGACCATCCAGGGCTCGCGTTGGAGCGATTCATCCAGCGGCGCCGCCGCACGCTGCCGTAATCGGCTTGCGGTCGCGCGCTGCGCTCCGCATGAGTGTGGGCGACCATGCGCCGTCTCGCTGACGCCTTCCTGCTGACCGCCGCGACGGCGCTGCTCTCCCCCCAACGCTCCGACGCGCAGCCGCGGGCGACCCGCCAGGCCTTTCCGATGCCACCTGCAGGGGAGTCTGCGCCCACGACGGTCACGCCCGCGGTAGCGCCGTCGGCGGGATGGAGAGACAGCACCGTGCTGGGCCTCTCCTCGGGCCTCGGCTCGCCCTATGGGCTTCTGGGGGCCTTCGTCGGCTTCTTCCCGCTCAGGCACCTGCAGCTCGAGGTCGGCGGCGGCTACTCGACCGCCTTCGGTCCATCGGTGGCGGCGCTCGGGCGTGTGGGTTTCAACCCGGGGTACAGCTCGTTCCTGGCGCTCGGTGTTGGGGTGTCGACCAGCTTTGCGGACTATCAGTACGCTGAAAACTGCGAGTACCCGGCGAACTCCACAACCGCGACCCGCTGCACACCCTCGGGTGCACCACGGGTCGCCGAGGGTTCGGCGAGCGCGCTGTGGTTGAACGTCGAGGTCTCCGAAGACGCGCGCCTCGGGCGTTCATTCGGTGGACGCATCGCCGCGGGTTTCGGCCTCCTGCTGAATCCCGGCGCTTTCCCGGCGGCGCTCGGCTGCCCGTCGGAGGGCCTCGGCGCAACGCCCTGTGAAGTGGGTGTGTCCCGCGTGCGCGACGAGCCCATCTGGCTTCTGCACGTCCGCATCGACCTCTATGCCGTCATCGTTCACGGAGACCCGTGATCGGCGCCTACCGGTGCGCGCGTACGACGCCCACCAAGGTGGTCACGATCTCGTCGGCGAGCTGACGCGTCGGCGCGGCACGCCCGCGGACACCGTTCGCGAGGATCGAGAACACCAGCGTGCGCGAGGGGTCGGGCGCCAGGACGTAGCCCGACAGCGCGATCACGTCGTCGAGGGTGCCGGTCTTCGCGCGCACCATCCGCTCTGCCCCGGCGATGCGCAGGCGGTTGCGGAGGGTGCCGTCGCCTCCCCCCACCGCGAGCTGCGCGATGAACTCGTCGCGCACCGCGGGTCGGCGCCAATTCGCACGCAGCACCTGTGCGATCTGCCGCGCGCTCACGCGGTTGGCGTCGTAGAGGCCCGAGCCGTTGCGCAGCACCATGCCCCTCGTGTCGACGCCCGCGCCGCGGCACCAGTCGAGGACGCGCTCGGTGCCGCGCTGGAAGGTGACCAACCCCGCGACGGGCGTGGCCGCGATCGCGAGGAGGGTCATCTCAGCGTAGAAGTTGTTGGACTCCTTGCCGACCTCGTAGAGGAGCGCCGAGAGCGCGTGCGAGCGGTGCGTTGCGAGCGTCGTGAGCCCGTCCGGCGCGACGCCCACCCGGGTCGTGCCGGAGACCCTCACGCCGAGGTCTTCCAGGGCGCTGCGCATCGCCCAACCCGCGGCGAGGGAAGGAGAGTCCAGCCGTCGACGATAGACCGCACTGCGCGCGCTCGCCGGGACGCTGCCCGTCACCCGAACGCGCGCGCGGCCATCGGGCAGGGGCGTGACCGCGATGTTCAGCGTCGACGGTCCCTCGGCCGTGGTCGTGAGCGAGCTCTCCACGTCGACGTAGCCCCGCGGCTCGGCGGACACGACGGCCGGAGCGCCGGCGGCACCCGGGCGAACCCGGACGCTGAGCGCGTTCTCGTCGATCGACACCGCGCTCACGGACGCACGGAAGGGCGCGCTCTCGTCGGGCTGCTGCTCGAAGGCCGGCGGGAGGTGCTCAGCTCCGAGCGCGCGGTCATCGACGACGAGGTCGCCCTCGACGCGGCGGACGCCCGCCGCCACCAGCTCGCGGGCCATTGCGTACACGTCGCCGGTGGACAGTGAAGGGTCGCCGTCGCTGCGGAAGACGAGCGGCCCGGCGACGGTGTCGCCGACCTGGCTGCCGTCCAGCGTGGTGGTGAAGCGCCGGTCGGCACCCAGCACCGCGAGCGCCGTGGCCGCCGTGAGGAGCTTTGTGTCGCTCGCAGGGTTGAGCGCCGCGGCCGGCTCGCGCTCGAAGAGCACACGCCCGGAGCCGGCTTCCATCACCACGACGGAGAGGCGCTCACCCGGGGTGACCGCCGCGGCGATCAGCGGCGCGAGCATGGTTGCGAGCGGAGGGGCCGCCGCGGGAGACTGCGCGCCCACATGACCGGTCATCGCGAGCGCGGCGCAGACGAGCGCGGCGCCAAGTCTTTCACGCATCGATCAACCTCCCGATCGATCTATCATGTCTTGCTCGCGCTCTCCGTCGCGGCCTGCCGTGGGCCCGTGCGCGCGGACGACCGGCTCACGCTGCTCGCGCTCGCCCGCCCCGAACACCTCGACCCGCGACACCCCGAGGACGCTCTCGGGGCCTCGGTCGGGCGGCTCCTGTATCGAGGGTTGATGGAGGGCGACCCGGTGACCTTCCTGCCGCGCCCGGCGCTCGCCGAGGATGCCCGCTGGGTCGACCCGGCGCGATATCGTGTGCGCCTCCGCGGCGACGCGCGCTTCCACGACGGCCAGCCCGTCACGGCGCAGGACGTCGTCGCCACCTACGCCAGCGTGCTCGACCCCGCGCAGCACAGCCGGCTCCGCACCACCTACGCTCGCGTGCTCCGCGGCGTGCGCGCGGTCGATGGCCGCACGGTCGAGTTCGAACTGCACGGGCCCGACGGGTCGATCGACACGCTGCTCCAGCTCGGGGTGCTCCCGCGGCGCGATGCGGCCTCGCCCGAGCGACGGCCCGAGGAGATCGCGCGCGACGGCCTCGCAGGCAGCGGCCCGCTGCGGCTCACGCGCTACGCGCCCGACGCCCTCTCCCTCGAGGTCGCAGGCAGAGGCGGGGCGTTTCGCGCGCTCGACGTCGTCACGCTCCACGACCCGAACACCCTCGCCCTGCGGTTGCTCCACGGCGAGGGCGACGTCGCCGAGCTCAAGCCAGAGCTCTATGGCCTCTTCGAGGGTCGGGCCGGCTTCGAGGTGGCCTCGGCGCGCACCTCGGGCATGACCTACCTCGGTATGCACTGCGAGCACGGCGCACTCGCCGACGTCGCGGTCCGGCGCGCGCTCGCGCTCGCGCTCGACCGCCCGTCGCTCCAGCGGGCGATGCTGGGCGCGCGTGCGGTCGCGTCGACGGGGGTCCTGCCGCCGTCGCACTGGGCGTACGCCGGGGACGTCGCGCGGTACGCCTTCGACCCGGCAGCGGCGAGGCGCGCGCTCGTCGCCGCGCGCGGTGAGGGCGCACCGCCGTTGCGCCTCACGCTCCGGGTCTCGTCGCAGCGCTTCGCTGTCACCGCCGCGCAGGCGATCACCGCGATGCTCCACGACGTCGGCGTCGAGGTGGACGTGCGCCCCTCGGAGCTCGCCACCCTCCTGTCGGATCTGCGCGCGGGGCGCTTCGACCTCACCCTTCTCACGGTGCCTGACCTCAGCGACCCCTTCGGCCTGGGCTTCTGGTTCGGTTCGGCGTCCATTCCGACCGCGGCGAACCCCACCGCGGGCGGCAACCGCTGGCGCTTCCGCGACGCCGAACTCGACGCGTCGCTCGATGCGGGCCTGCGCGCGCTCGGGCCCGAGGCGAGGAGGCCACACTATCAGCGCGTCCAGCGGGTGCTCGCGGCGCAGCTCCCGGTGATCCCCCTCTGGCACGCCGACGTGGTCTTCGCGCTGCGCCGCCCCTATCGGGGGCTGCACCCGCGGGGCGACGGCCAGCTGGACTTCCTGCTCCGGCTGACCCGGTAGCGTTTACCGGTGCAGGTACTGCATCGCGATGAACAGCACCGCGCCCAGGGCCGTGCCGCCGATGAGCACGGCTGCGATGATGAGCCCGGCGCGGGACCGTCCGCTGCCGGGACCGCTCGGCGCCGCGGCGCTCGTCGGGGCGGCCGCGACGGAGGACCCGTCCTGCTGGTCGAGGACGATCATCACGGTGCGCGAGCGCTTGTCCGCGAACTCCGCGCCGCGCACGACCGGGCTGCCGGGCATCGGGGCGGGCGCCGGGGGCGCCATGCGCGACGCGATCACGCGCTCCGCGAGCGGGTACTGCCGCAGCGCCGCGGAGCCCATCGGCTGTTGCAGCGCGTCGTGTAACGCCGCTCCGAAGACGTTCATCGAGACGAAGCGGTGCTCGGGGCTGCGGCCCATCGCGCAAAGGATGACGGCCTCCATCGCGGGAGAGATGCCCGGAACGATCTTGGAGGGCGAGCGCATCGCCTCCTGGAGGATTGCGTCGATGGTCGCCTGCTCGCTCTCGCGCTGGAACGGTGACGACCCCGTGAGCAGCTCGTAGAGCAGCACGCCCATCGAGTAGATGTCCGCGCGCGGGTCGACGGAGCCGGTGCCCGCGGCCTGCTCGGGGGCCATGTATGCGGGCGTTCCGACGAGGAGCGCGCCGTTGGTCCACGTGAGGCCGTCGTTGGGGTCGGAGAGCAGACCCGCGATGCCGTAGTCCATCAGCACGGGGTACTGCGCCGCGCCGAGGTTACGCGCGAGGTAGATGTTGTCGGGCTTGAGGTCGCGGTGCACGACGCCCGCGCGGTGCGTCGCCTCGAGCGCCGCGATGATGGGGGTGAGCAGCTGCACCGCCTCGAGCTCCTTGAAGCGCCCCTTGCGGTAGAGCAGGTCGACCAGCGTCTCCCCCTCCAGGTACGTCAGCACCATGAAGGGCAGCCCGTCGTCGGCGTAGCCCGTGTCGAGCAGCTGCACCACGTGGGGGTGGGCGCACATCGTCACGGCCTGCGCCTCGCGCAGGAAGCGATCGATGATCCCGCGGTCGCGGATGAAGCGACCGCGCAGGATCTTGATTGCGACCCGCTGACCGCTAGGGAGGTGGATCGCGGCAAATACCTGCCCCATCCCCCCCTCACCGATCAGGCGCTCGACCTGGTATGCGCCGGGGAGGACCGTACCGATCCTGTTCGGCTCGGGAGTGGCGGACATCGCGGGGCAGTCTCTCAATCCACCGCCCCTCGGGCAAGCGTTCTCCGCGGGGAGCGTAGACTGCCGCCCCGTGAGTTCGGTCACGCTCCGAGGCATCGTGTCGATCGTCGCGCTCGCCCACTTCGGGGGCTGCGAGCGCTCCCGCCCGGTCGAGCGCCCGCCCGCCCGCGCGGCCGTCGACGGCGTGCGGGACAGCTACATCCGCCGCGCGCTACGGCCCGCGACCGGCTGCCCCAGCGCGGCCAGCACATCGCCTGGGGAGGGGAGCCTCCACGGCGACACCGTCGCGGGCGTCGAGCGCTGGCTGGCGGCCGAGAGCCCGCATCGGGTGCCGTACGGACTGCATGTCCACCCCGGAGGCGCGCTGACCATCGAGCCCTGTGCCCTGGTGCTGGTCGGCCCGCGGATGGAAGTCGTGGTGCACGCCGGCGCCACGCTCCGCGCGGCCGCGGGCCCCGGGAGGCCCATCCGATTCGCGCGGCTCGACCCGGCGTTGCCGTGGCAGGCCCTGGAGGTGCGCGAGGAGGCACTCGCGGGCACGACCCTCGACGGGGTGGTGCTGGAGGGGGGCGGCGCGGCGCCCGTGGAGCGAGGCATCACGGCGGCGACGCTCAGAGTGGGGATGCGCGCGGGGCTGTCGGCCGCGGGCCTTTCGATCGTCGGAGGCGACGGGTGGGGGGTGGCGGTCCTCGGGGCCGGGCGATTCGTCGACCGGGACGCGACGATCGAGCTGCGCGGGCTCCGTGGCGAGGGCGCGGTGACGGTCGAGGACGTCAACCGCGTCGCCGGGCTCCCTCGCCTGTCGATGCGAGACAACGTCAGCAACGACGTTCGGGTCGAGGCGCGGGTGCGCACCCTTTCCGCCGACGCGCGCTGGCGCTCGCCGGGGCCGGAGTCGAGATACCGGGTACGGCCCGCGATGCACGTGATCGTCGAGGGGCCAAACTCGCCGGTGCTCACCCTCGAAGCCGGGACGAGGGTTTCGTTCGGCGCTGGCGCCGAGCTCGACGTGGGCTTCGGCGCGCCCGGCGCCCTCGCGGCCGAGGGCGAGGACTCGCGCCCGGTCGTCTTCGACGGCGCGGACGAGGAGCGGTGGGTGGGCATCCAGCTCGGCCCACGGCTCGATGCGTCGAGGTCGCGGCTCCGTTCGGTCCGCGTCGCGCACGCAGGCGCGCCGTCGGGGGTGGTGCTGCCGAATTGCGGTTGTCCCGATGGGCACCCGGACGAGGCGATGCTCACCCTCCAGGGCGTCTCGGGTCCGGTCGCCATGCAGGCGGTGAGCTTCATCGACGGACCGAGGGAGGGATTCGCCATCCTTTGGGCTGGAAATTATCCAGACTTAGCCGCGGGTCTCCCGGCTGATCACGGCGCGTTGGACTTTACGCGGTCGGGTGTTCGATGCCCGGTGGGCGCGCCGCTGCGCCGCGGCCGATGTGCTCCCGAGGCGCGTAATCACCCAGAACCACCGTGAATTCGGCGAATGTGGCGCTTGCATTCATAGACGTCGGCGAAGGGTCAAGCGTGATTTTTTGTACTGCTCGAATGAGCAGAGGCCCTGGGGAGGTAGCGGTCCCTGGCACATCCCCGCCACCTCCGAGATCCTCCTGTCATTTCATGTCGTTGGGCGTTTGACGTAGGCTGTCCGGCGTCGGAATCGCTTGGATTCGCGGTGATCCGGGGGTGTGGTGGGGTTGGCCCCGGAGCGGGAGCACGGCGAGAGGGACTCGAAACAGCCGAGAGCTCCTGTTCTCCGAATGGCCTGGCGGCGATGCTGAACGAATGTCTTCGTCTTGTTGGCGCCAAAAAACTGTCGCACCAAGGGACTGCGCCGGGTGATGAGCCCCGGCGGTCGGCAGACGGACGGACCCGTTGCCAGGTGTCCGGGAGAAGGGACCTTCTCTCACTTCACCACCGTGGTCAGTGCGGTTCCCCGGGAGGGGACCGGCACCGGGGCCGCGGCGCGGGCGACAGGGGACAGATCCCGTCGGTGGCATCGGTGTGTCCGGCATGCGAGCGCGAGGTCAGTGTCGCGGGGAAACCTGCGTTCGGGTGAAGACGCTCACGGGCCATCCCGGCCGGCGGTGCCGGAGGGGATGGTCCGTGGCGCTGCGGGCGCGACGTCGCGTCGGGTCGGTCGTGGGTGGCGGTGTTGCTGGCGTGGTCGTGCGCCGGGGTCTTGCGGAGGTCTGGAGATGTCGATGGAGGAGCCGATCGAGGTGGGGCCTGAGGGCGCGGTGACGTTTGCGCTGCTTCGCGAAGCGCTCGGCGAGGTCACGACCTCCCGCAGGTCCGCCGTGCCCGCGGCGCCCCGGGGTCGATCGCAGACGATCTCGATGAAGCGGATGTCCAAGCGCGAGCTGGCCCGGGCGCGGCTGGAGGCGGTCGGGGAGGCGTACCACCGGCCGACGCACCGCGCGGACTGCCAGCACGGTGCCTTCGCGGCGCGTCCGTGTCCCTTCGTGGCGTGCAAGTTCCATCTCTACCTGGAGGTGAACCCGCGCACGGGGAGCATCCGCATGAACTTCCTGGACAAGGAGCCGTGGGAGCTCAGCGAGACCTGCGCGCTCGACGTGGCCGACCGCGGCGGCGTCACCCTCGAGGAGGTCGGCGGCTGGCTGAACCTCACCCGGGAGCGGGTTCGTCAGCTGGAGGTGCACGCCCTCGGCACGCTGCGCGGATTCTCCGAGGCGGCTGACCTCATGGACCTCTGCGGCTGAGGCGATTGCCCGATCGGGGGCGCGGCGCGCCGGGGGTATAGTCCCGCCGCCGCGCCGGTGCGGCCCCCCGAAGGCGTCATGACATCGATTCGTCGCGTACTCGTCTCCGTCTCCGACAAGCGCGGCCTCGCGGACTTCATCAAGGTGATCGCGTCCAAGGGCGCCGAGATCCTCTCCACCGGCGGCACCGCGAAGGCGCTCCGCGAGGCGGGGCTCGCGGTGACCGACGTCAGCGCGTACACGGGCTCGCCCGAGATCATGGACGGGCGGGTCAAGACGCTGCATCCCCGGGTGCACGGCGGCATCCTGATGCGCGAGCTCGACGACGACCGCGCGGCGCTGGCGTCCATCGGCGGCGCGCCGATCGACCTCGTCGTGGTGAACCTGTACCCCTTCGAGGAGACCCTGCGCCGGGCGGGCGCGTCGCATGAGGACCTCGTCGAGAAGATCGACATCGGCGGCCCCGCGATGGTGCGCGCGGCCGCGAAGAACCACGCGCGCGTCGCGGTGGTCGTCGACCCCGCGGATTACCCGAAGGTGCAGGCGGAGATCGCGGCGGAGGGGGTGGTTTCCCACGCCACGCGGGTCGCGCTCGCGGCGAAGGCCTTCGCCCACACCGCGGCCTACGACGGCGCGATCGCGGGCTACCTGTCGAGCCTCGGGGACGACGGCGGGCGCGAGCGCTTCCCGCGGTCGCTCCACCTGAACTTTGAGCGCGCGTACTCGCTCCGATACGGTGAGAACCCGCACCAGCAGGGGGCGTTCTATCGCGAGCGGGGCGCGGTCGAGGGGACGCTCGGGCGCGCCGAGAGCCTCGGGTCGGGCGGCAAGGAGCTGTCGTTCAACAACCTCGTCGACGTCGACGCCGCGCTCGAGGCGGTGCGCGAGCACGGGGTGCCCGCGGCGGTGGTGGTGAAGCACTGCAACCCCTGCGGCGTGGCGCAGGGCGACACGCTCGAGGCGTCGTACCGCGCCGCGCGCGACGCCGATCCGGTGAGCGCCTTCGGGGGCATCGTGGCCCTCAATGACGTGGTCGACGAGGCCACCGCGCGGGCGCTGGCGGAGACCTTCCTCGAGGTCGTGGCGGCGCCGGGCTTCAGCGACGCGGCGCTCGCCGTGCTGCGGGCCCGCAAGAACCTCCGACTGCTCGCGCTCGGCCGCTGGCTCCCGGCGGATCACCACGCGACGGCGATGAAGCACGTGAGCGGCGGCATGCTTGCGCAGGACCGCGACGCCACCGCGCGAGGTGAGGTGGTCCGCGGCAGGGTCGTGACGAAGCGCGCTCCCACCGCCGAGGAGCTGAGCGCGCTCACGTTCGCGTGGGCGGTGTGCAAGCACGTGAAGAGCAACGCCATCGTGCTCGCGCGCGGCGACGGGGGCGCGCTCCGCACGGTGGGCGTCGGGGCGGGGCAGATGTCGAGGGTGATCTCCGTCGACATCGCGGCCCGCAAGGCAGGCGACCTCGCGGCGGGCAGCGTGCTCGCGTCCGACGCGTTCTTCCCGTTCCCCGACGGGCTCGAGCGCGCGGCCGAGGCGGGCGTGCGGGCGGTGGCGCAGCCTGGCGGGAGCGTGCGCGACGAGGAGGTCATCGCCGCGGCCGACCGCGCGGACATCGCGATGATCTTCACCGCCGTCCGGCACTTCCGGCACTGAGCGAGCGGGGCCTCAGGGCGACACGCAGGAGGCGAGCGCGAGCGAGGCCGTCGCGGTGGTGACGAGCGCGTCGCGCCGCGCCGGATGCAGCCGCGCGGCCAGCAGGAGCAGGGCGGTGGGCGCGAGGAGCGTAAGCGCCCAGCCCAGCGTGGGCCCGCGCGCCGCTATGAGCCGCGCGCCCAGCGTCAGGCGCGAGACCCAGAGCAGGAGGTTGAACGCGACCGTGAAGAGCACAACCCGCAGGCCCATGTCCGGCGCGTTACCACGCCCTCCGACGGCGCCCCAAAGAAGCGGCGCCGCGCTGGCCGGGCGGGCGGGCGTCTGGCAGCTTGCAGGCGCGCGATGATCCTGCGAGACCCGGTGCACGGCGTGGTGGCCTTCGAGGGGGAGAACGGCCGGGTGCTCCCGCGCCTCATCGACACCGTGGAGATGCAGCGGCTCCGGCGGGTGCGGGCGCTCGGCGTGGCGTCGATGGCCTTCCCGGGGGCTGAGCACTCGCGCTTCGCCCACGCCGTCGGGGCGGCGCACGTGATGGCGAGGTTTCTCGCGCGCATCGAGCCGCTCGCGGAGGCGATGGGCGCGCCGCTCGACCCGGTGGACCACGACGACGCCCTCGCGGCGGCGCTGCTGCATGACCTCGGGCACGGCCCGCTCTCGCACCTCTTCGAGGAGGCCTTCCCGGGCATGCACGCGCACGAGCTCTGGACGAGCGCGATCATCCTCGACCCCGACACGGAGATCCACCGGGCGCTCGCGGCGCGCGAGCCCGAGATGCCGTCGCGCGTCGAGCGCCTCGTCCACGGCGTGCACCCGATGCCCGTGCTGGCACGCGCCGTCTCCGGGATGCTCGACGTCGACCGCTGCGACTACCTTCTCCGCGACTCGCACATGACCGGCACGCGCTACGGGCTCTTCGACCTCGACTGGCTCCTGCGCTCGCTCGCGCTCGAGCCCGACGCCAGCGGTCCGCGCCTCGCCGTCGAGGGATCGAAGGGCCTCCCGGCGGTCGAGGGCTTCTTCCTCGCGCGGCTGTTCATGTACCAGCAGGTGTACTTCCACAAGGCGACGCGTGCGGCGGAGAGCGTGCTGCGCTCGACCTTCCGGCGCCTCGCCGACCTCGTCGCCGACGGCCGCGTGCCCGACGGGACGCCCGGGCCGATCACCCGGCTCGCGCGGGGAGAGCTCATCTCCACGCAGGCGTACCTCTCCCTCGATGACAACGTGCTCTGGCGCGCCGTCGACGCGTGGTCTGACGACCCCGACAAGGTGCTCTCGGGCCTCGCCGCGCGCTGTGGCCGGCGTGACCTCTTCAAGACCGCCTCGCTCGACGACATCGACCCCGACCTCGACGAGACGATCCGGCAGGAGCTCGAGTCGATCGTGGGCGCGCAGGGCTTTGATCCGCGGTACTTCGCCGCGCTCGACGTCGCCGAGGTGCTGCCCTTCGAGGCGCCGCGCGTCCCCGAGGAGGGCCTGCGGGTGCTGCACGCACGGCGCCCGGCGCAGCCCCTGGAGCACGCGTCGTTCATCATCTCGCGCGTCGCCGACACGCCCTTCGTCCGGCGCCGGCTGGTGTTCCCCGCGGCGGCCCGCGCGGCGGTGACCGAAATGCTGGAGGCCCGTCGCCCGGGGCGCTGAAGGTCTCCCGGGGTCGCGTCGATGCCGTAGACTCCCACCGGAGTCCGATGCCGCACCCCGCACCCTACGTGATTTTTACCATCCTATGTATTCCTGTGATGGCCGTCGCCGACCCGCCGGCGGCGCCCGTGGCGCTGGAGGTCACCGCGGCGGACTCGCCGGGGCGCGTCCGCTTCGCGCTGCGCAACGTCACTGCCGCGCCCGTGGAGGTGGTGGCCGACCGGCGGTTGCTCTCCCTCACCGCCACCCCTCCGCCCGTCGAGCCGGGCGCGCGTCGGCGTCGCGTGGGGCGGCTGCCGCGCTGCGCCCACGACCAGCGCCCGGTGCGCAACGAGTTCTCGCCGCGGGTCACGCTCGAGCCCGGGCAGCGCTACAGCGAGGAGGCCGACGTGGACGACCTCTGCGGCCTAGAGGTCCCGGCGTTCGGGCCGCAGCCGGTAGAGTTCCACTACGGGTTCGCCCCGCCGCGCCGGGGGAGCGCATCGCATGCGCGCTCGATCGTGACCGACGAGCGCGTGGAGACCTACGCTGAGGTCGTCGCGCTCGCCCCGCCGGCGCTCGTCACCCCGGACGCAGCGGTCGTCGCTGCCACCGATCGCCCGGCGATGCTGGCGCTGAGCGCGCGGGGCTCGAGCGCGTCGTCTGCGGGCGGACTGAGGGCGACGGTCACCCTGCAGAACCCGAGCGTGCACGCCGTCTGGACGCTCCTGCGGCCGACGCAGTTCTCCTTCGTGGTGACGACCCCGGCGGGCATCGAGGTGGACTGCACCGCGCTCACCCGGCAGCCGGCGCCGCTGCGCGACCTCTTCGCGCGCCTGCCTGCCCGCGGGCGCCGCGTCGTGACGCTGCTGCCTGCGATGCACTGCCCCTCGGCGACCTTCCAGGGAGCCGGCGTGTACCGGGCGCGCGCGCGCTTCGAGAGTCGGGCCGACGGCGAGCCGTTCGGCTGGCAGCGGGTCTTCACCGGGGTGGTGGAGTCTGCGAGCATCGCGCTGCGGGTGTCCCGGGGCCAGATCGTTCCATTGCGCCCGCGGTTCGAGTAGGTCGGAGTCGCGCCGCCGGGGCGCGGGAGGATGTGATGGCGAAGATCCTGGTCGTCGACGACCAGAAAAATATGCGGATCACCCTGTCGATCATGCTGCGCGCGGGCGGGCATGAGGTCGACGAGGCGGCGGACGCGGACGCGGCGGCGGCGAGTCAGCGCGCGGGCGGCTACGACCTCGTGCTCACCGACCTGAAGATGGGCGCGCAGGACGGCATCGAGGTGCTGCGGCGCACGAAGGAGATGTTCCCGCTCACCGAGGTCATCGTCATGACCGCGTACGGCACCATCGAGAGCGCCGTCGAGGCGATGCGCCTCGGTGCCTACGACTACATCCAGAAGCCCTTCAACGAGCAGGAGCTGCTCGTGAAGGTGCTGCGCGCGGTGGAGAAGCGGCAGCTCGGTTCGCAGGTTGCCTTCTTCGCCGCCGAGTTTCGCGACAAGTACCACTTCGAGAACATCGTGGGCCGCTCGTCGCCCATCCGCGAGGTGCTCGGGCGCATCGTGAAGATCGCGGGCAGCGACGCCACGGTGCTCGTCACGGGCGAGAGCGGCACGGGCAAGGAGCTCGTCGCGAAGGCCGTGCACGTGAACTCCAAGCGCTCGTCGCAGCCCTTCGTCCCGGTCAACTGCGCCGCGGTGACCGAGACCCTGCTGGAGAGCGAGCTCTTCGGGCACGTGAAGGGCGCGTTCACTGGCGCGAGCAGCCAGCGCAAGGGGCTCATCGAGGAGGCCACCGGCGGGACCTTCTTCTTCGACGAGATCGCGGAGACCTCCACGGCCTTCCAGGCGAAGCTGCTGCGGGTGCTGCAGGAGGGAGAGATCCGGCGCGTCGGGGACAACAAGGCCATCAAGGTCGACATCCGCGTGATCGCCGCGACCAACCAGGACATGCACCGCGCCATCGCGGAGAAGCGCTTCCGGCAGGACCTCTACTACCGGCTCAACGTCGTTCGCTTCCTGCTTCCGCCGCTGCGTGAGCGCCGCGAGGACATCCCGATGCTGTCGCAGCACTTCATGGAGAAGGTCTGCCGCAAGATGAACACCCGCGTGCGCATGGGCGACGGGGTGATGGACTTCCTCCTGGCGTACGAGTTTCCGGGCAACATCCGCGAGCTCGAGAACATGATCGAGCAGGGCGTCGCGCTCGCCTCGCAGACCGGCGTCGTGCAGCTCGAGGACGTCGCCCCGCAGGACCTCCCGACGGCGCCGCGCGACCTGCCCGGGGAGCGTTCGCTCGCGGCCTCGGTGGACGCCGCCGAGCGGCAGGCGATCGAGTCGGCGCTGCGCGAGTGCGACGGCAACCGCGAGCGCGCGGCCGACCAGCTCGGGCTGTCGCCGACGACGCTCTGGCGGAAGATGAAGCGGCTCGACATCCGCTGGCCGACCTGACCCGCGGACGTCGTGTGGAGGGGGGAGGAGGGGCGCTACTCGCGCGGGGTGAAGTTGAAACGCACCTCGGCGACAGCGCAGCCGCCGCGGGACGCGGGGTAGGTCACCCGCATCAAGGCGCTCTTCACGCAGTTGACGAGCGAGGCGCTGCTCATGCGGGTGACGACCTGGACGCGGTCGAGGTGGCCGGTGCTGTTGACCTTCAGCTGCGCTGTGAGCGCGCCGCGGAGGGAGGGGTTGGCCCGCAGCTCGCGCTCGTAGCAGGCGCGCAGCGCGCCGTAGTTGTTCTGCGCAGTGCGCTGTACGGCGGCGATGTCGACGGTGCCTGAGCACTCGTTGACATACCGCGTCACGTAACGGATGTGCGGCGCCGTGGAGACGTCCGGCGCGGGACCGGCGTCGGGCACCTCGGGGGGCAACTCGATGACCGCGCCCACCGACGAATTGGTGGCAATGGGTGGGCCGGCGTCGCGGACCACGGGGGTCGGGCGCACCGGGGGCGCGGGCTCTGGGCGGGTGAGCGCGTAGATGCCGCCGCCGCCGCCGAGGAGCAGCAGCAGGCCGATCGCGGCGTACTTCGCGTTGCCACCGCCCGAGGGCGGGGGCGTCAAGCTGTCATTCACGTCGAGAACCCTCCATGTCGAGGCGAGTGGATGTGGTCATAGCACAGGGCCGATGGGGGCTTCACCGGGGCGCCTGCCAGGGGCGCATCCCGCGGAAGGTCACCAGCGTCACCGAGTCGGGGAAGATGCGGGCGCGGTAGCTGCCGAGGTGCACGACCTGACCCGAACTGTAGCCCACCGCGGAGACGCGGACGGCCCCGGGCTCGACGTCGAGGAGGGCGTAGGTGCCGAGCAGGGAGGTGCCGCGCTGCTCGCGGCTGAGGTCGGGGAGGGGGTTGGTGTCGTTCTCCGAGAAGTACACGACCGGGCCGTCCCAGGCGCGCCGGGGCGAGCTCTCGACGGTGGCGTTGGCGAGGCGCACGTCGTCGCAGTCGTGGACCTCGCCGGCCAGCGCGCCGCGGCCCGCGGCGATGCCCGACGTGAGCGTCGACGTGGCGGGGATCGCGGTCCAGTCGGAGTTCGAGATCACGCGCGGGAGGAAGCGCACCGAGCGGCCCGTGACGCCCGTGGGGGCCGGCACCGCGTCGATCTCCCGGTTGAGGAGCACGAAGTTGTAGTCGTAGATGCGGTGCGACCACAGGCCCGCCGCCTCGGCGTCCGCGGGATCGCCCTCGGTGATCACGAGCAGCTCGGTCTCGGTCGGGATGTTGGGCAGCACGTAGCCGCCGGTGCGACGAGTGAAGAGCACGCGGTCGCGCGAGGGGCTGAACACGTCCTCCATCCCCGACGCGGGGCTGGCGGTGTCGGTGACCGCTGTGCCCAGCATCTCGCCGGGGGTGCCGTCATCGTTCACGCGGTGCACCGACACGCGGATGTGCTGCGAGTCGCCGCCGTTGCCGAAGACCCGGACGTAGCCGAACATCGTGACCCGCTCGGAGGTGCCCGCGGTGGGGTAGCTGCCCGGCTGGAAACACTGGAGGTTGGGGGCGCCGGGCGTGCCGCCGCGGCAGTACTCGCGGCGCTGGGTGTCGTCACAGTTGGTGCGCTCGAGCGCGGCGCGGGCGGGGGAGGGCGTTACGCAGACCCCGCAGGAGTTTAGCGCCGAGCCGCGGCACGGAGCGGCGGGGGCGCGGCGGCAGTACTCGTCACCCGGGAGCCCGGAGGCGCCGCCCGCGTCGGTCGCGCCGGCGTCCGACGGGGGAGAGCCACGGTCGGTGCTTGCGTCGGCGTTGGTCATCGTGGTCGACGAGCTGCCGCAGGCGCAGCCCAGGAGCAGGAATCCGAGATGAACGAGCGAGCGCCGCATGAAACCTCCGCTGCCTCGGAGCGAGGCTCGGCGGAACCTAGCAGACACATTCCCCGCCTGAACAGGTGGTGCATGCGCCGTGGCCATGGGGCGACGTGTTCGCGCCGGAAGGTTGAGGCGGGTCGCGCCGGGGTGATAGCTTCCTTCGCCTATGCCGTTGATCGAAACCGAAGAGGCCGCGCGACGTCTGGCGCGCGCCATCGCGAGTGACGTCTCCCTCTACAACGAGGAGAAGATCACCAAGGGGTTCCAGAACGACGACCTCTTCGACGCCCTCAAGGACGAGATCGAGGAGGGCCGCCAGCTGTATAAGTCGCGCGTCTCGGCGGACCTCTACGAGCGCAACTTCTACGGCCGCGCGCTCGTCGACATCCTGGTGAAGTCCAAGCGGCACATCAAGTCGAAGGTCTGGTGACCCGCGCTCCCCGCGTCGTCGTCATCCCTCCGGAGGACGCGGGCGAGCGCCTGGACAAGGTCCTCGCGCGGCTGCTTGCGGGGGACAATGTCTCGCGCTCCGCGATCACCCAGTGCTTCGCCGCGGGGCGGGTCACCAGCGACTCTCACACCCTCAAGCCCAGCGAGCGAGCGCGCGCGGGCCTCATCGTGACCGTTGACGTTCCGCCTCCGGCGCCGATGGTTGCTGTCGCCGAGGACATTCCCCTCACCATCCTCTTCGAGGATGAGCACCTGCTCATCATCGACAAGCCCCCGGGGATGGTGGTGCACCCCTCGCGGGGTCACGCGGGCGGCACGCTCGTCAACGCGGTGCTCCACCACTCCGACGTCGACGAGGACGGCGATCCCCTCCGGCCCGGCATCGTGCACCGCATCGATCGCGACACTTCCGGGCTGCTCGTGGTCGCGCGCTCCACCGCCGCGCGCGACGGCCTGGTCGCCCGCTTCAAGGCGCACGACATCGAGCGGAGCTACGTCGCGCTCGTCGAGGCGGTGCCCCCGGCCGAGGTCACCTACGACACCTGGCACGCGCGGCACCCGACCGACCGGCTGCGCTTCACCTCCCGCGGAACGGGTGGCAAGCGGGCGATCACCCACGTCGAGCGGGTCGAGTCCTTCGGTGGCGGCGTCGCTTCGATGGTCCGGTGCCGCCTGGAGACCGGGCGCACCCATCAGATCAGGGTGCATCTCACCGAGGCTGGTCATCCCCTCCTCGGCGACGTGCTCTACGGCCGCACCGTGAAGGACCCCGCGGCCCGTGCCATCGCCGCCGCGCTCGGACGCCAGGCGCTACACGCCGAGGTGCTGGGCTTCACCCACCCGGTCACGGGGGAGCCCCTGCGCTTCAGCGCCGCGCCGCCGACAGACTTCGCGGCTGCCCTCGAGGCTTTGCGGGCGCTGCCGATTTCCGCGCTGGCGACCCCGGGCAAGCGCGCACGCTGAGCGCCGCGGGGACGGGATCAGGCGTCGAGCATCTTCCGGAGGCGCTTGGCGTCGGCGTACATGTCCACGTTGCAGAGGGCGACGAGCATCTCGTCGCAGCGAGACACCCGGATGGTCGCCGCGGCGGCCTCGAGGGCCGGGTCTTCGTAGCGCGACTTGAACCCTGCCGGGCCGGGAAGGCGGAAGCAGCCGAGCGCTCCCCGGGCGATGGGCGGATGCCGGAGAGGGTCTCGGGCCACGGCCACCGCGAGGTCTTTGACCGTCGCCTCGGCGTCGCGAAGCTCCCAACTCGCCGGGGCCTCCCATACCAGCGGGGGGAGGCGATCGGTGGGGAGACCCTCGAAGAAGGCCCGCACCGCCGAGCGGTGCAGCTTGCTCGCGGTCATCTCGGGCGCGGACGTCACGATGATCGCCCGCGCGTCGAGGTCGCGCACTACCGGGAGGAAGGCCTCCCACGCCGCCTGCCCCGCCGCGGACGGCTTGAAGCCCTCGGCCGACACCTCCTTCGGCGCGAGCGCCGTGAAGAGGAACCCATCGGGCGCCTCGCGGCGCCAGCGCCGCACGAGCGCGGGCCCGGGCACCCCCAGCAGCGTGTCGGCAACCTCTACGGCGAGGAACTCCTTCAGGTAGCGCGTTGCAGGCACCGGGAATCCCGAACATCCGAGGTGGATCATCGCGCCGGGACTATAGGCCCTTTCTCGCCCGCTGCAGCGGATCTCTCCGGTATCGTGCGCTTCGTGGTCCGATGGCGTTGGAGTTCCGCGGCGTGGGCGATCGCGGTGGTGGGTCTTTCGAGCGCCCCGGCCCGCGCGCAGGACCCCCATCCCGGGGCCTTCGAGCTGCGGATGCTCCAGACCTCCACCTCGCCGCGCAGCCTCATCGTCACCGACCTGCCCACCATCGCGGGGCACCTCACCTTCACAGGGAGCCTTTTCGCGAGCTTCGCCGGCGGCACCCTCTTCGAGGCCCGTCCGCCGGGACTCGCGCCCGTCAGGGTGACGGACGCCCTGCGCGCCGAGGCGCAGCTCTCGCTCGGCCTCTTCGAGCGCTTCGAGCTCGGCCTCGCGATGCCCGTGGTGCTGCAGTCTGCGCCCGAGATCTTCCAGGGGGGCCGGGGCCTGCGCTCGGACATCGCGCGGCGCGACCTCTCGCCGGGTGACCTCCGCGTCACCGCGAAGGTCCCGCTGCTCCGGGGGGCGACAGGCCTCGCGCTCCGGGTGGCCCTCTCACTCCCGACCGGGGACGACCGGCGCTTCGCGGGCTCGCCGTCTTGGACGCTCACCCCCGCGGTGGTCGTCGGGCGCACGGCGGGGCGCTGGACCTTCGCAGGGCAGCTCGGGATGACCTTCCGCGAGCGCAACGCCATCGCTGCGGTCGAGGTCAACGACGAGGTGCTGCTCACCGCAGGCGTCAGCTACGCGGTGCACCCGCGCGTCGACCTGCTGCTCGACTCGGCGCTGCGCGTGACGGTCAACCCGTCGAGCGGGCGTGAGCCCGAGGCCCCGTTCGGCGCGTGGATCGGCGCTGCGTGGCGTCCCGCGACGTGGCTGGCGCTGTCGGCCACCGCGGGGGCGGGGATCACCTCGGACGTGGGGACGGCGCGCCCGGAGGTGATGCTCGGGGCGCGCTTCACCGCTGAGCGGGCGAACCCGTGCACGCATGGTCCGGAGGACTACGACGGCTTCGAGGACCGGGACTTCTGCGCCGATCCGGACAACGACCGCGACGGCATCCCCGACGGGCGCGATCGCTGTCCCAACGACGCGGAGGACCGCGACGGCGTGCTCGACGACGACGGCTGCGCCGACCCCGACAACGACGGCGACGGCGTGCTCGACGACGCCGACCGCTGCCCGATCGAGCCCGAGGACCAGGACCGGTTCCAGAACGAGGACGGCTGCCCGGAGCCGGACAACGACCGAGACGAGGTGCTCGACGTCCGCGACGCGTGCCCCGACGAGCCCGAGGACCGCGACGGCTACCAGGACGAAGACGGCTGCCCGGAGCCCGGCCCCGACGCGGTCGTGGTGACCCGCACCGACAGTCGGCTGCTCATCAACCAGCGCATCTTCTTCGACTTCGACAGCGACACCATCCGCAACGTGTCGTTTCCCGTCCTCGACGAGGTGGCGAATACCATCCGACGTAATCCCGACATCCTGCGGATGCGGGTCGAGGGCTACACCGACGACCGCGGCACCCCGGAGTACAACCTCGATCTCTCGTACCGCCGGTCCCGCTCGGTGGTGGAGTACCTCGTGGCCCGCGGCGTCGAGCGCGCGCGCCTCGACTTCGCCGGCTACGGCCGCGAGCACAGCGTCGCCGACAACGGCAGCCCGGAGGGCCAGTCGCTCAACCGCCGGGTGGAGTTCACCATCGTGGGGCAGTCGAGCGCGGCGCCGGTCGCCGATCCGCCGGACGCGCCCACCGTCGAGGCACCTCGGCGGCACCGACATCGCCACCGGCGGTGAGCGCGCCCCATCCCCAATGGCGGCGCCGGAGCCTTCCCCCTTACCCAATGACCCACCACCCGACCCAGAGAACATCGCGATGAGGATCGAACTCGACCCCAGACACCCGGAGCCCCGGAAGCTCGCCCGCGCGGTGCAGTCCCTCCGCGCCGGCGAGTGCATCGCCTACCCGACCGACACGGTCTACGGACTCGGCTGCGCCATGTCCCAGAAGCGCGCGGTCGACGCCCTCTACGAGATGAAGCGGATGCGCCGCGAGCAGCCCCTCGCGCTGGTGGTGCCCGACCTCTCGGGCATCTCGCGCTTCGCCGTGATGCAGGACGCCCACTACCGCTTCATCAAGCACCTCGTGCCGGGGCCGTACGTGTTCATCCTGGAGGCGACGCGGGAGGTGCCGAAGATTCTGATGATGAAGCGCAAGACCATCGGCATCCGGGTGCCCGACCACCCCGTCCCGATCGAGCTCGCGCGGGAGCTCGGCGAGCCGCTCATCTCCACGACGGCGTCGCACGAGGCCGAGGGGGAGGACCCCATCCAGGACCCGGACATCATCGACGAGCGCTTCCCGCGGCTCTCGATGGTGCTCGACGCCGGCTTCGGGGACGTCCACACCAGCACGGTGATCGACCTCACCGCCGCCGAGCCGCGCCTCGTGCGCGCGGGAGCGGGCATGGAGCTCTTGGTAAAGAAGTACGGGATGCGCTCTCCGACCGGCGCCCTGGACGAGGACTGACGTGCCGACCCGCGCGCAGCAGTCGGTCATGGCGGCGCTCGCGCTCGGCCTCGCGGGGGCCGCGGGGACGGCGTCGGGGTGGTGGCTGCGCGGCCGGCGTGCGCGCCCCGCCGAGGCCGCGGTGGCGGGGGTGACGGCGGAGGACCGAGACCACGACGGGCGCCCCGATCACTGGGTGGAGCGCGACGCCCACGGGGCCACCACGCTGCTGCGCGAGGACCGGAACCGCGACGGCCGCCCCGACCGGATGAGCGTGTACGTGGGGGGCCGGCCCAACCGGGTCGACTACGACGGCGACTTCAACGGCCGCTTCGACCACACCGACGACCTCGGCGCCGACGGCCGCGTGCTCTTCACCCGCACCGACGCCGACTGGAACACCGTGCCCGAGCGGTGGGTGCAGTTCAACGCGCAGGGGCGCGAGACCGGCGAGTGGGTCGACCCAGACCAGGACACGATCCCCGATCGGTATCGGGCCCTCGATGCGCGCGGGAGGGTGACCGAGGAGGGCGTCGACTCCAACGGCGACGGGCTCTACGAGGTCAACCGGATCTTCAACCCGCGCTGGCCCGCGGACGCCCACCCGGTGCGCATCGAGCGCGACGCCGACCGCGACGGGGTCTATGAGCGCCGCGAGACGTACACCCGCGACGGTCGGCCCAAGGCCGTGCAGATCGACACCGACGGCGACGGCACGCGCGACCGCATGACCCTCTTCGGACCCGCGGGTCAGGTCATCAAGGACGGCTCGGACCTCGACGGCGACGGGTACTTCGAGCTCTGGCGATATCCGCAGGCCGACGGCACCGTGCGCGTCGCCCACGACGAGGACGGCGACCAGGACACCGACTACTGGGAGCGCCCGGGGCCGCCCGGCGGATGGTGCGCGCTGCGGTGCGTGACGCGGGGGCCCTGACGGTGGCAACGTGCTCGCGATGAGCCCCGAGCAGGTCGCGCGCACCCTGGCGATGTTCGACGCCTTCCTGGTGTACGCCCGGGGGGCGCCTGGCCCCGTGGCGTCGGCGCACCCGTCGCTGACGGATGTGTCCACCGCGGTGATGGTGGTGCGGGGCGGGAGCCCGGCGCCCGCCGGTGCGGACGAGCCGAGCTCCGACGGCGACGTGACGCGCGTGACCGCGATCCCCGTTCCGCCGGATGCGCACCCGCCCATCGGGGCGCAGACCGCGGAAGAGCCGACGCACGAGCGCCCGGACATCATGCGGGCCCTCGCCAAGAGCGACGCCGCGCAGCCCGACACGGACGTCAGCATCGCGCTCCCGAAGCCGCCCGCCGTCGACCCGCGCGTCGAGCAGGCGTCGATCATCATCGAGGACGACTCGCTCACCGAGCCCGAGTTTCGCCGCGAAGACGTGCTGCGCGCGATGGCCGAGCACGCGCGCCCGCGGGTGGAGGAGGTCCCCGCTCCGGTCGTCGCCCCGCCACCGTCCGTGCGCGTGGCGCCGCCTCCGCCGGCCCAACCGTCACCGCCGCCTCCGCCGCCCCCGGCGCCTCCGCCGACTCCGAGCGTGTCGGTGGAGGAGTTCTCCGGGGAGATGCTGGTGCTGGCGAAGTACGGCCACGCGGCGCAGGCGGTGGCCGAGATCGATCGGTGGGTGCGTGCCCGGCCCGAGGACACCAACGCCCTCGCGCCGGTGGCCCTCTCGGTCAGCCGCGCGGCATCGCGAGCCGCTCGGCGGGGATGATCTCGACCGGGTAGTCGCCGGTGAAGCACGCCTCGCAGAATCCGTCGCCGCCGGGGTAGCCCACGGCCTCGCGCAGGCCGTCCTGGCTGAGGTACGCGAGCGAGTCGGCGGTGATGTACCGGCTGATCTCCTCGACGGAGTGGCTCGCGGCGATGAGCTCGCGCCGGGTGGGCGTGTCGATGCCGTAGAAGCAGGGCCAGCGGGTGGGCGGCGACGAGATGCGCAGGTGCACCTCGCGGGCGCCCGCGTCGCGGATCATCTTCACGATCTTGCGCGCGGTGGTGCCACGCACGATGGAGTCGTCGACCACCACCACCCGGCGCCCCTGGAGCAGCTGCCGCACGGGGTTGAGCTTCAGGCGCACGCCGAAGTGGCGGATGGACTGCGCGGGCTCGATGAAGGTGCGGCCGACGTAGTGCGAGCGGATCAGGCCCATCTCGAAGGGGATGCCCGCCGCGTTGGCGTACCCGATGGCCGCGGGCACGCCGGAGTCGGGCACCGGGATGACCACGTCGGCGTCGATCGGGCTCTGGGCCGCGAGGATCTCGCCCATGCGACGGCGGGCCACGTACACCGCGCGGCCGTTGACCGTGCTGTCGGGGCGCGCGAAGTACACGTGCTCGAAGACGCAGAAGCGCGAGGGCGCGGGGTCGAAGGGGCGCAGCGAGCGGACGCCCTCGGGGCCGATGACCAGCACCTCGCCGGGCTCGACGTCGCGGACGAACTCCGCGGCGATCAGGTCGAAGGCGGTGGGCTCGCTCGCGACGACGTGCGCGCGGTTGAGGATGCCGAGGGAGAGCGGGCGGAAGCCGTGCGGGTCGCGGGCGGCGACGAGGGTGTCGCCTACCAGGAAGAGCACGGAGTAGGCGCCGCGGGTCTGCCGCAGCGCGTGCACCACGCGGTCGACGATGGGGCCGGCGGGCGCGCGGGCGTAGAGGTGGAGGAAGACCTCGGTGTCCGTGGAGGTCTGGAAGATCGACCCCGCGGCGTCGAGAGCGGCCTTGAGCTGCTCGACGTTGGTGAGGTTGCCGTTGTGGGCGCACGCCACCCCGAGGCCGCCGTGCTCGACCGCGAAGGGCTGGGCGTTGCGCACGTGCGAGGCCCCGGCGGTGGAGTAGCGCACGTGGCCGATGGCGATGTTGCCCGGCAGGCCCGCGATGACCGGCGGGCTGAAGATGTCCTGCACGAGGCCCATCTGGCGGTGGAGGTGCATCTTCCCGGCGCCGTCGAGCGTGGCGATGCCGGCCGACTCCTGGCCGCGGTGCTGCAACGCGTGGAGCCCGAGGTAGGTCAGGTTGGCCGCCTCGGGGTGCCCGTACACCGCGAACACGCCGCACTCGTCGTGGAAGTGGTCGTCGTCGTCAGGGGCGTCGGGGAAGAGATCCGGGTCGAGGTTCATGCGGGTGACGGTGGCGTACCACAGCGACCGTGCGGAGGCAGGGAAAGGGCTCCGCGGGCGAGCGCGCTTCGGCTATGCTGCGCCCGCGATGAGATGGCTGGTCCCGCTTGCCGAGGCGCATGAAGCCGCGCGCTTCGGTCGCAAGGCGGCGGAGCTCGCGGTGCTCGGCGCCCTCCCAGGGGTCTCGGTGCCCTCGGGCTTCGTCCTCGATGCCTCGGCCTTCGACGGGCTCCTCCGGGCGACGCTCCCGACGGCCCAGTGGCCCGAGGCGCTGCTCGCCGGGTCGGCGGTCGACCGACGCGCCGCCCGGCTCGCGTCGATCCGCCAGCGCCTCCTCGACGCCTCGCTGCCCGACGGGCTCGAGGCCGAGCTCGCCCAGGTCGCGGAGTCGCTCGGCGCGCGGGCCCTCGCGGTGCGCTCCAGCGGCCTCCACGAGGACGCCACGATGGCCAGCGCGGCGGGCCTGCAGGAGAGCTTCCTCGGCGTGCGCGGCGCGGCCGCCCTGCTCGACGCGGTGCGCCGCTGCTGGGGCTCGCTCTACGCCGAGCGCGCGCTCACCTACCTCGCCCGGCAGCGCGGCGCGTCGCCGGTCGGCATGGCCGTGATCGTCCAGGTGATGGTCGAGGCGGAGTGCGCCGGGGTGCTGTTCACGGCCGATCCGCTGGACGGCGCGCGGGGCGTCGCGGTCATCGAGGCCACCCGCGGACTCGGCGTCTCCGTGGTCGATGGGCGGAGCACCCCGGAGGTGCTGCGCGTGCGCCGGAGCGACGCTGCGGTGATCCAGCGGACGGCGGTGGTCGCGGCGGTGGCGGCGGTGGTCGCGGCGGAGGGCGGCATACAGGAGCAGGTATTGCCCGAGGCCGTGCGGGGCGCGCCGGTGGTGGTCGAGGCCCTGCTCGCGGACCTGCTTGCGCTCGCCGACCGGGCGGAGGCCCAGGCGGGCTCGCCGCGGGACATCGAGTGGGCCTGGGACGGGCGCGCGCTGTGGCTGCTGCAGTCGCGGAGCATCGTCGGGCTGCCCGGGGCGCCGACGGACGCGCGGGGCCTCGACGACCGACGCGGGTGGGTGTGGAGCAACGTCAACGTGGGCGAGGCGCTGCCGGGCGTGGCGACGCCGCTGACGTGGTCCATCGCGGTGGCCTTCAGCGAGCGGGGCTTCCGCAAGGCCTTCGCGGGGCTCGGCTGCGAGGTGACCCCGGAGCTCGAGCTCGTCGGGATCTTCCACGGTCGCATCTACCTCAACCTCACCAACTTCGTGCGGGTCGCCCGGCAGGTGCCGCTGCTCTCCCCGCGGGTGCTCATCGAGCTCGGCGGCGGCGGGGGCCTGGAGGCGGTCGAGCAGCAGGTGCCCGCCGGGTCGTGGTGGCCCTTCGTACGCCGCCTGCCGCGCACCGTCGGCCTCCTCGCGGCGGAGAACCTCGGGCTCGAAGACCGGCTGCGCCGCTTCGAGGTGGACTTCTCCGCCGCGCGCGCGCGCTTCGCCGCGCTCTCCTTCGCGGCCACCTCGCGTCCGGCCCTTCGGCAGGCCCTTCGGGACGCGCGGTCGCTGCTCGATCACACCGGCGAGCTGATGCTCACCTGCGCCTCGGGCTACCTCGCCTGCATCGTCGCGATGCGGGAGCTCCTGCGCCGCGCGCTGCCGGCCGACAGCGAGCGGATGGAGCGCGAGCTCCTCGCGGGGTTTGCCGACCTCGACAGCGCGGCGCCCGGCATCGCGCTCGTGCACATCGCGGAGATCGCCCGGCGAGAGCCCGCAGCGCGCGCCGTGATCGCCGGGGCCGACCCGCTGCGCCTCGTGGTCGACGACCTCCCGGCGGGGCCCACCCGGCGGGCCTTCGAGTCCTTCCTGAAGGCCTACGGATTTCGCTGCCCCCGGGAGGCCGAGCTCTCGACGCCGCGCTGGCGCGAGGCCCCGGGCACCCTCTTCGCCGCGATGCGCGCGTACCTGCAGCAGTCCGACGACCGGCCCATCGGGCGCGTCGAGCGGCAGCTCCGCCTGCGCGCGGAGGCGGAGGAGGGCCTCGCCCGCCGGCTGCCCCCGGTGGCGCGGTCGGGCGCCCGGCACCTGCTCGCCCGCACCCAGCGCTTCGCCCGGCTGCGCGAGCGGATGCGCGCCCGGGTGACCGAGGTGCTGGGCTTCGTGCGGATGATCGCGCTGGAGGCGAGCGCGCGGCTCGGTGCGGGCGGCGCAGACGGCGCGTTCTACCTGACGGTCGACGAGCTCGATGCGTGGCTGGGCGGCGAGCTGACCGACGTCGAGGCCGTGGTCGCGATGCGGCGCGCCGAGGTGGCGCGCGACCTGGCCCGCCCCGATCCGCCGGCGACCTTCGTGGGCTCGCCCCCGTCGGTGGCCCCATCCCCGGAGCCGGCGGGCGACCGCTTCACGGGCGTCGCGGCGTCGCCGGGCGTGGTGACGGGCCGGGTGCGGGTGCTGCGCGATCCGGGCGACGGCGCGCGCCTGACGCCCGGCGAGGTGCTGGTGACGGCGGTGGCGGACGTCGGGTGGACGCCGCTCTTCCTGGTGGCGACGGCGGTGGTCACCGAGCTCGGCGGGGCGCTCTCGCACGCCGCGCTGGTGGCGCGCGAGTATGGGGTGCCCGCGGTGGTCAACGTGGCGGGCGCGACGCGCGCGTTGAAGACTGGCGACCTGGTGCGCGTCGACGGAAACCGCGGCGTGGTGGAGCGGATCGAATGCGTGTGATCCGGGCGACGGTGCTCTTCGACGCCGACGACTGGGTCGTGCTCGACAAGCCCGCGGGGCTGCTGACCACGCCGCGCGCGAAGGGGGAGGCCTCGTTGGTGGGGGTTGCCCAGCGGCTGCGGCCGAAGAGCGCGCACTGGCACCCGCTCTCGCGGCTGGACGCGTCGGTGACCGGCGCGGTGCTCTTCGCGCTGAGCGACTGGGCGATCGCGACCGCGGCGGCGGCGAAGGAGGCGGGGGAGTACCAGCGCTGGTATGCCGGGCTCGTCGCGGGGGCGCTGCGGGACGCGTCCGGCGAGTGGTCGTGGCGCATCGAAGACGACCCGAAGGACCGTACGCGCCGGCGCTGCGGCGAGGGACTGGCGTCGGTCGAGGCGCTCACCCGATGGACCCGGCTGGGCGCGGGCGACCGGGCGACGGCGCTGGGCTTCGTGCCGGTGACCGGGCGGACGCATCAGATCCGGGTGCACGCGGCGCAGGGCGGGGTTCCGCTGCTGGGCGACGTGGCCTATGGCGGGGCCCGGCGGCTGACCTCGGCGACCGGCGCGGTGCTCGCGGTGCCGCGGGTGATGCTGCACGCGCGGGCGGTGCGGGTGCCGGGGAGGCCCTCGGTGGTGACCTCGCCGTGGCCGGAGGATTTCGCGGCGGTTCAGTCGGCGCTGGTGCCGACGATGGGGCCGTGGCCGCCGTAGTCAGGCGGCCGCGGCGGGCCGCGCGTCGACGAGCTCGCGGAGCCAGAGCTCGAGCATGAGGAGGGTCCACACGCGGTCGTAGCGGGGCGAGCGGCCGTCGAGGGTGCGCACCAGGGCCTCGACCTCGCGGGGCTCGAAGAGCCCGCGTTGGCGGGCGGTGCGGTCGAGCAGCAGGTCGTTCACCATCGGGCGTAACGCGTGCCGGAACCAGTGCTCCAGGGGGATGCCGAAGCCCATCTTCTTGCGGTCGATGACCTCGGGGGGGAGCAGCCGACGCGCGGCGGCGCGCAGGACCACCTTGCCCTCGCCGTGCAGCAGCTGCCGGTCCGGCAGGCGCGCGGCGAACTCCACCACCTCGGTGTCGAGGAAGGGGCAGCGCACCTCCAGCGCGTGGGCCATGGCGGCGATGTCCACCTTCACGTTGATGTCGTCGATCATGTACGTGTGCCAGTCGAGGTCGGTGATGCGACCCATCGGCTGGCGGGCCGCGCTCGCCGCGAGGATGCGCTCGAAGCGGCGCTCGCTCTCGTCGCCGCGCGCCGCCCTCATGCGCTCGCCGTAGAGCCCGTCGCGTTCGGCGCCGACGAACTGGCCCACCAGCACCAGATAGCGCGCGGCCTCGCCCTGCGAGAGGCGCGCGGCGTAGCGCCCGAGGTAGGGGAAGAACACCCGGCCGAAGGCGCCGAAGGCCGCCTGCGCGGGGCCCCGGAGGGCGCTCGGGACGCGGTCGTAGAGGTGCCCGATGCGGGCGGTGTTGTAGCGACGGTAGCCGCCGAAGTTCTCGTCGCCGGCGTCGCCCGAGAGCGACACGGTGACGTGCTCGCGGGTCATTTTCGAGAGGTACCAGGTGGCCACCGCGCTGCTGTCGGCGAAGGGCTCGCCGTGGTGGCGCACGATCTCGGGCAGCACCGAGACCATGTCGGCGCGCACCTCGAGCTCCTGGTGCTCGGTGCCGAAGCGCTTCGCCACCATGCGCGCGAAGGCGACCTCGGAGTAGTCGGCCTCGGCGAAGCCGATGGAGAAGGTCTTCACCGGGCGGTCGCTGGCCTCCGCCATCAGGGCCACGATCGTCGAGCTGTCGATGCCGCCCGACAGGAAGGCGCCGAGGGGGACGTCGGCGACCATGCGACGCCGCACGGCGCCGCGCAGCAGCGCCAGGAGCTCGTCGGCGAGCGCCTCGGTGGACTCGGTGCGCAGCGGCCCCACCGGGCGGGCCCAGTAGCGTTCGAGGCGCGGTGCCTGGCCGGGCTCGAGCACCGCGTAGTGCGCCGCCGGGAGCTTGGCGGTGTCCTTGAACGCTGCGCGGGGCGAGGGGACGTAGGCGAGCGTGAGGTACTCGTCGATCACCGCGAGGTCGGCCTCCGCGCGCTCGTCGGGGAAGGCCGTCACGAGCGCGTGCACCTCGGAGGCGAAGGCCACCCCGTGGCGCAGCCGGCGGTAGAAGAGGGGCTTCTTGCCGGCGCGGTCGCGGGCGAGGAGCAGCCGCTGGCGACGCGAGTCCCAGAGCGCCAGGGCGAACATCCCGCGGAGGCGCGCGACGCAGGCCTCGCCGAGCTCCTCGTAGAGGTGCACGACCACCTCGCTGTCGGAGCGCGAGCGGAAGGTGTGGCCCTTCGCGACGAGCTCGTCACGCAGCTCGGCGAAGTTGTAGATCTCGCCGTTGACCACGACGGAGACCGATCCGTCCTCGTTGGGGAGCGGCTGGCGCGCCTCGGGGGAGAGGTCGATGATCGACAGGCGGCGGTGGCCGAGCACGCAGGGGCCGTCGGCGAGAACTCCGTCGGCGTCGGGGCCCCGGTGCCGGATGGCGTCGTTCATCCGCTGGACTGCGCGCTCGTCGCCGGGGCGCTTCGGGTCGTGGGAGAGGAAGCCGCTGATGCCGCACATCCGGGGAGCGTCTAGCACCACCCGGCGAGGCGGGGCAACGGCCGCGCGGCCGCGCTACGGGCGCTCGAAGACGAACTCGTTGTTGCCCCAGCCGTTGGTCGGCGCGGCGACGGTCTTCACCTTGCGCAGCCCGCGGTCGAGCAGGAAGCGCTCGACCTCCTCGACCGTTGCGTACTCGTAGGGGAAGCCGCCGACCCAATCCACGGCGTCGTGGAACCACGACATCCCGCGCGAGCTCTTGTACTCGCGCATCTCGCGCAGGGGGCTGCGCAGCTCGCTCAGGGCGACCGCGACGCGCCACGTGGAGAAGGCCCCGAGCAGGGCCCCGCGCCGTACCTCGCCGCCGCTCACGTAGGCCCTCTTGATCGCGTGCCAGGACTCGGAGCTGAAGACACCCAGCCGACCGTGGACCTTGTTGTAGAGCGCGATGACGAAGCGCCCGCCGCCCGGCCGCACGGGCAACATGGCGGTCTCGATGGCCTTCCACATCTGCCCGGTGTGGTGGAGCACCCCCCAGGAGTAGACGACGTCGAAGTCCCCGAGGGTCTTCACGAAGTCCGGGTCGAGCGCCGAGCCGCGCATCACCGTCCAGCGCGAGCGCTCATCGGCCGTGGCGGAGGCTCGCACGGACTCGCTGCACGAGACCGAGTCGGGGTCGTAGTCGAAGCCCACCACCCGGGCCGCGCCGAGCCGCAGCGCCGCGAGGGACATGAGCCCGCTGCCGCACCCGATGTCGAGGAAGGTCTTGCCGCGCAGGGCGTCGGGGCCGACGAGCGCCGCGAGGGCCCGCTGCGCCTCGTCGATGCGCTCCGGGTTCAGGGCCTTCGCCCGGAAGTCGTCCCAGTTCTTCCCGAAGCCGAAGCGGAGCTCGCGTTCCATGGTCTTGGTACAAGGGCTCCTAGCGTTGGTGGGAGGCGCCTGTAAATAGCCGTAGCCCCGGGAGGGTCCCGCTTGACCACGCGGCGCTGCGTGGCCCAACGATGTCGCCCGATGGCCACCTGGCGACGCCCCGACCCCGCCGCCTGGTGGGCCCTGCGCCGCGACCCCTTCGCATGGATCGTCGCGGCCTTCGTGCTCGCCCTCCTGGTCGGCTCATCGTGGGGGCTCCCCTGCACGGACTCGTGGTCCAACGACGAGGTCTCGCCCCGCCCATCGGCCCTCGGCGCGGTCTTCGAGACCTGGATCCCCGGGCACTACTTCCGCTATCCCCCGCTCCACGTTCTCGGCCTGACCGCGCTGCAATCGCCGATCATCCTGGCGGGCGTCGCTCGTGTCGGCTTCGATCAGCAGGCCATCGCCCGAGAGCTCATCCAGCCCGCGTACATGACCCCCGCGGCCGTGATCGGGCGCCTCGTCTCCGCCGCGATGGCACTCGCGATCGTCTGGAACCAACGGCGGCTCTGGGCGCGCATCGTGTCGCCCCGCGCGGGCCTCCTCGCCGCGGCGCTCACGGCCTTCAATCCCGTCTTCGTCTACCTCGCCCACACCGCTGGGCTCGACGTCCCGTACCTCTGCTGGGTCAGCTTCGCCCTGGTCGAGCTCGATCGAGTCCTCGCCGGCGGGGGCAGCGAGCGCCGCGTGGCCCTCCTCACCGTCATGGCCCTGCTCACCAAGGACCAGTCGCTCTTCCTCCTGCTGGGTCCGCTGCTCCTGGCCTTCGTGGCGCGGCCGATGCGCGACGCGGCCCCGGGCGCCAGGCTGCGCGCCCTCTGGCAGCCGCGGCTCCTGCGCGCAGGGCTGCCGGCGCTCGCGCTCTTCCTGGTGGTCTCGGGCATCGCGACGAACCCGTCGGGCTTCCAGCGCAAGCTGGAGTTCATGCGCTGGGGCAACCGCGACTGGGTCATCTATGCGCGCAGCCTCCGCGGCGCCGCCGAGCAGCTCGCCGACATCCTCCGTAGTGTCCACCTCTTCGGCGCTCGGGCCGTCGCCGTCGCCGCGCTCCCGGGGCTCGTCCTCGCAGCGCGCTCCGGTGACCGCCTCCGTCGCCTGCTCCCCGCGGCCGCCGCGCTCTCCTATTTCGCGCTCTTCGTGATCCCGTCGCGCTGGACGATGGAGCGACACCTCCTGCCCCTGTCCCTGTTGCTCTTCCCCTACGCGTCGCTCGTGCTCGAGCGCGCGCGCGGCGAGCGTCTTGCCCTGGGTGTCGCGCTGCTCGCGCTCGGTCCCCAGCTCGTCGACGTGGCCTCGGTCGACGCCACCCTGCTCGCCGACCCCCGCGCCGCCGTGACCCACTTTCTCGCGGCCCTCCCGTCGGGCACGAGGGTGGAGGTCTACGGTGGCAACCAGTACCTCCCGCGCCTCCCGTCGCACCTCGCCCTCGCGCGGGTCGGTGCGGCGGACGTCCGCGCGCGGAGCCCGCTGCCCGGGGTCGTCGAGCGGCGCGAGGCCTTCGGGCGCATCGCCGCCCGCGCCCCGGAGTACCTCGTCGTGAGCGAGAGCACCGTCGGCTTCCACGCGCCCCCGCCAGGCACTCCCCTGAGCGCGCAGGGCCGCCTCGACGCCGGCGACCCCGACGCGCGCGCGTTCTTCTCCGCGCTCGCCGCCGACACCGGGCCGTACCGCCGGGTGCTGCGCGCGCGGTGCACGCTTCCGTGGCCGCTCCGGTGCTGGCGGCTGCACCTGTCGACCGGCGCCGAGGCCTGGGTCTACCGCGCCCCGCGCTGAGCGCTCAGAACGCCGAGACCCCGTCGGTGGGCGCGTCGGCGAGCGCGCCGGCGTCGAGCGCGGGCGCGGCCGCCGGGTGGCGCGGGCCCACCTGCACGAGCCACAGCCCGAGCACGCGGAGTTCCTCCTCGGGGAGCTGGGCGAAGGCCGGGGGGAGGTGCGGTCGCAGCGCGCGCACCGTGTCGAGCGAGGTGCGGTGCGAGACCGAGGCGTGCACCACGCGCAGACCGTCGCGGGCCCCGAGCGTGAGGTACGCCGGGGCGCGGACGCGGTTGGGCAGGTCGAGATGGCTCGCCATCTGCTGGTACACGGCCTCCGGGAAGAGCAGGAAGTCCAACACGTTGTCGCGGTGCATCCCGTGCGAGCGCAGGTCGACCTTGTGGATGAGCACCGCGTCGTCGGCGAGCACCGGCGCGAGCGAGGCGAAGAGCCCGGGCAGGTCGCGGACGTGCTCCAGGACGGCGCGGGAGATCACCAGGTCGACGCGTCGACCGTCGGACACGGCGTCGGCGAAGTTGGCGCGCACGGTGGTGCCCGCGAGGAGCTCGCGCCATTGGTCGCGGGGGAGGCCCTCTCGCTCGGCGACGCGCTCGTACACCTCGCGGTTCTTCTCCTCGTCGCGCGACTCGATGTCGTACGCGTCGACGGCGATGTAGCGATCGGCCCCGCGGGCGCGGGCGATCAGGCCCACCGAGCGCAGGTCGCCCGGCCCCAGCTCCAGCACCCTGCTCCCCCGCCAGAGGTCGCCTCGCGACGTGATGACCCCCGCCGCCAGCGCGATGGCCTCGTAGTCGTCAGCCACGGCGCGGGCGTACCGCGCGGACTCCTCGGGCTGCACGGCCGCCCCGCGGCGGCGGCGGATGCGCCACGCGTAGAGCTTCGGCGCGCGGTGGGCGAGGGCGCTCTCGTAGGCCCGGTCGAGCGCGGTGCGCGCGGCCCAGAGGGCCTTCGCCGGGCGGGACATCCAGAAGCGCAGGGGTGGGTTCACGCGGCTCGCTCGCCCGCGCCGCGCTCGGCGACCATCGTGATGCGCAGCATCGGGAGGGCGCCGACTATAGGCCCGCCGATCTCGCGTGCATACCTTGAGGGCCGCGGCGCGCGATGCTAGGGCCTCGCCCCGTGCCCGACCGCGTGCGCGTCCTCTTCTTCATTTCGTCGCTTGAGCAGGGCGGCGCCGAGCGGCAGGTCGCCGAGCTGGTGCGGGGCCTCGACCTCGCCCGCTACGAGCCCCACGTCGCCGTCTGCAACGAGACCGACCAGCTCGGGTACGCGCTGCCCTTCGCCTCGCGCACCGCGCTCGACGCGCCCTCCGGTCCGACGCCTCGCACGCTGCCGCGCCTCGTCGCCTTGATCCGCCGGCTGCGGCCCGACCTGCTGCACTCCTACCTCGGGCACCAGAACATCTACGGCCGCCTCGCGGTGCGCCTCGCGGGCGTCGGGCGGGCCATCGGCTCGGTGCGCTGCACCCAGCTCCCGGCGCAGTACATCCGCCACGAGCGCCTCACACACCGGCTCACCCACGGGCTCATCGTGAACTCCGTCGCCATCCGCGACGAGCTCGTCCGCCGCGCCGGCCTCCACGCGGCGCGCATCGACGTGGTCGAGAATGGCGTCGACGCCGCGCGCTTCCGCCCGCTCTCCGCGGAGGAGCGCGAGAGCGAGCGCCGGCGCTTCGGCATGAGCGGGACGACGGTGCTCGTCGCCGGCCGCATCTGCGCGCAGAAGAACCAGATCTCCGTGGTGCGCGCGCTCGCCCGGCTGCGCGCCGAGGGGTCGCTCCCGCCCGACCTGGAGGTGGTCTTCGCCGGTCGCCAGGAGGACTCGACGCGCTACGGGGGCCTTCTCCAGGCGGCGCTCGGGGTGTACCGGCTGCGGCCCCGGGTGCGCTTCCTCGGCGTGGTGCGCGACGTCGAGCGGCTCATGGGCGCAGCCGACGCGATGCTGCTGCCGTCGCACTACGAGGGGCTGCCCAACGTGGTCTTGGAGGCGATGGGCTGCGGCTGCCCGGCGATCGTCTCGGGCCCCGCCAACGCCGACGCGCTGGTGCGCGAGGGCCGGGAGGGCGTCGCGATCGGCGACCCGACGCCGGCCGCCATCGCCGCGGGCCTCGGCCGCTTCCTCCGCACCAGCGCGGCGGAGCGCGAGGCCATGGGGCGCGCCGGGCGCCAGCACGTGATCGAGCGCTTCAGCGTGGGGCGCATGGTGTCGCGCACCGCCGAGGTCTACGAGCGGGTGCTCCGGAGCCCACGGTGAGCGAGTCGAGGCGCGAGGCGCACGGCATCGGGATCAACCTCCTGACCCTCCTCGCGCAGGCGGCGCTGCCGGCCTTCCACGTGCAGCTCGCGCGCTTCCTCCATGACAGCGGATACGGCGTCTACACGTGGTCCAACACCTTCGTGGACATGTTCTCGCTGCTCACCCTCTTCGGCATGGACCAGGCCGTCGCGCGCCACGTCGCACTCGCCTACGCCGAGAAGGACGACCGCGGCGCCGTGGTGGCCACCGGCACCGCCCTCCGCGTGGTGCTGCTCTCGGGCCTGCTCATCAGCGGCGCTCTCTTCTTCGCGGCCCCGTTCGTGGCGGCGAGACAGGGCAAGCCGGAGCTCATCACGCCGCTGCGCCTCCTCGCAGTGACCCCCATCTTCTACCACGCGACCACCATCTTCCTCGTGGCCACACAGGCGCGCGGGGTGATGACCTACAACTTCTGGGTGCGGGGCCTCGTGCAGCCCCTCGGGCTGCTCGCGCTCACCTCCCTGGCGCTGCGTCTGTCGCCCACCGTCGCCGCCGCCTGCCTCGCGGTCGGCGCCGGCATGGCCCTGACCACCGTCGCCGCGGCGTACTTCTACAGCCGCCAGCTCTCCCTCGCGGACACCCTCCGCGCCGCCGCGCGCGGGCCCGTCGACCGGGCGCTGCTCCACCTCGCGGTGCCCCTCGTCGCAGTGAACCTCATCTGGTCGCTCCAGGGGCGCATCGACGCCCTCCTGCTCGGCCACTACCGCAGCACCGCGGAGATGGGCGCCTACGCCGCGTGCGTGCTCTACGTCACCAGCATCAGCCAGCTCCGGGGCGCCTTCGACCCGGTGGTGTGCGCGGCCATTCCCGCGGCCTTGCAGAAGGGTGACATCGCCGGGCTCACCGCCACCATCCAGCGGCAGACCCGCTGGGTCGCGCTCGGCGCGGTGCCCCTCGCGGTGCTCTTCGGCGGCTTCGGCGGCGGCTTGCTGTCGGTCTTCGGCCACGGCTTTGAGCGCGGGGCCTACGCCATGATGGCGCTCTCCCTCGGCCACCTCGTGAACGCCCTCTCGCTCGCGGCCTACGTCATCCCGATGAGCGGCAACCCCCGCTTCGGGGCCATCGCCGCGGGCCTGAGCGTCGGGCTCCAGGCGGTCCTGCTGCCGCTGCTCCTGCCGCGCCTCGGCCTCACCGGCGCCGCGATCTCCGGCGCCGCGGGCCTCGTCACCGCGCAGACCTTCCAGATGGTCTTCGCGTACCGGCTCACCCGTGTGCACGGGATGTCCGTCGGCCTCGCGCGCATCGGCCTCTGCGGCGTCGGGGCGCTCGCGGTCGGGCGCCAGGTGTACGGCATGGTGCCCGGCCCCCTCGCGGCCCGCTTCTTCGGCGGCGTCGGCGTGGCGGGGGTGGTCTACCTCGCCCTCATCGTCGCCTTCGGCCTGGAGCCCGCGGAGCGCGAACGCCTTCTGCAACTGGCGCTTCGTCTGGTACGGAGGCGACCGCGATGAGCCCACCCCCGACCTGCCCCGCTTGCGGCGAGAGCGCGCGCCTCGACCTCCTCTCCGAGACCCCGGTCGACGTGATCTGGGACGCCCTCGAGGCCGTGCTCCACCGCGCCTATCCCCCGGCCGTACGCGTGCGCAATACGCCCGAGCGCACCCTCGCGCTGCGGCGTTGTGGTGCCTGCGACCTGCGCTTCTTCTGGCCGCTGCGCGCGGGCGACGCGGAGTTCTACGCGTCGGTCGTCGACGACGTGGGCTACACGACCGAGAAGTGGGAGTTCGGCTGGGTGCGCGCGCGCAGCGCCGCCGGGAGCCGCGCGCTCGACGTCGGCTGCGGGCATGGCGTCTTCCTCGCCGGGCTCCTGCGCCGCGGCGACACCGTCTTCGGCCTGGAGCAGAGCGACGAGGTCGCGGCGCGCACGGCGGCCCGCGGCATCCCGATGTCGATGGAGTCCATCGAGAGCTTCTCGCGCTCGAACGCTGGAGCCTTCGACTTCGCGAGCGCCTTCCACGTGCTGGAGCACGTGACCGACCCGGCGGGCTTCGTGCGCGACGTCGCGCGCTGCGTCCGTCCGGGGGGATCGGTCTTCCTCTCGATGCCCAACGACGAGCGCACCTTCCGCCCGGCGCTCGAAGCGCTCGATTTCCCTCCCCACCACGTCACCCGCTGGACCGAGCGCTCGCTCCGCGCGCTCGCCGACCGCCTGGGGCTCCGGGTGGTCGAGGTCGGCTTCGAGCCGCTGGCCCACGACACCGCGCGCTACGTCCTGGAGAAGCGCCTGCACGCCGCCGTGCGCGCGTCGGTGCCCGTGGTCGGCCAGGCCCTCGGCGCGGCCGTGGGCTTCCTCGCGTCCCGGGCGCTGTTTCCCAGCCGCCGTCTCTACGAGGCGGCCGAGGTCGCGCGGCGCTTCGACCTGCACGGCCTCGCGATCGTCGCGCGCGTGGAGGTCCCTCGCTGACGGCTACGCAGGCCGGCGAAGGCGCGAGAGCGCCGCGAGCCCGTAGCCCTCGATGGAGCGTCCGAGCGCCCGCGCGGTTCGGCGGACGTCCCCCGACGCCAGGAACTGCTTCGCCGCCGCGCCCATCACGTCGCCGTACTGCCGCGGGCTCCACCGTCGGAGCTTGTCCAGGTAATCCGTTGCCTCCTCCGTGAGCACCACGAACGAGCGGTACTGCCGCGGGTTGGCGCGCAGGTTGGAGAGCCGCCGCGACGTCAGCCGGTCGTCGCCCTCGGTGTGATAGATCCGCAGCCCGCGATGCAGGTAGTACCACCGGGCGCCCTCATAGATGCGCGACCAGAGCACGGCCTCCCGGCCCGCGATGCGCTCGTCGAAGCGGCTGCGCCCGAGCAGGCTCGCGCGGAAGATCCCCCAGAACTCCCCGCGGATGTCCTGGAGCGAGGCGCGCAGGTCGATGTAGCGATCGCGCTCCCAGCCGCGGCCCGAGAGCTCGCCGGTGCGCGAGTCGACACAGTTGCAGCCGATGGCGTCGAGGGTCGGGTCGACGTCGCGCAGCACGGCCATGAGCGCCGAGAGCGCCCCGGGCGCGAGCTCGTCGTCGCTGTCGAGCGCGCCGATCCACTCGCCCGCGCAGTGGTCGAAGCCGGTGTTCTTCGCGGCGGTCACCCCGCGGTTGCGATCGTGTCGCACGAGCTTGATGCGGGCTTCGGCGGCGTAGCGCCCCACGACCGCGACGGTGTCGTCCGCCGAGCCGTCGTCGACGACGACCACCTCCCAGTCGGTCCAGTCCTGCGCGATCACGCTGTCGAGTGCGCGGGGGAGGGTGTGGGCCCGGTTGTACGCTGCCATCACCAGCGAGATCACGGCGCCGCGAGCCCCGGGTCGCCGAGCACCCGCGCGTAGACCTCCACCGTGCGCGCCACCATGCGCTGCACCGCGAAGCGCTCCGTCGCCGCGGCGTAGGCGCGCTCGCCCATGCGCGCTCGCTCTTCGGGGGAGAGCGCGACGAAGCGGCGGATGGCGGCCTCCACGGCCTCGGGCTCGGTGCCCGCGCAGACGAGGCCCGTCACGGCGTCTTCGATGAGGGCGTCGGTGTTGGCCGCGGGCGACACGATCGTCGGGGTGGCGCAGCTCATCGACTCGATCACTGCGTTGGGCAGGCCCTCGTAGTGGGAGGGCAGCAGCACCCCGTCGGCCGCGGCGATGAGGCGCTCGATGGGCTTTACGATCCCCACGAAGCGGAGGGCATCGCCGAGGTCGGCCCGGTCGGCCACGCGGCGGATGTACTCGCCGAAGAGCGGCGGCGAGCCGCGGCCTGCGAAGACCACCACGAGCTCTGGCGGAAGCGCCCCGGCGCGCTTCATCGAGGAGAGCGCGCGCACGATGGCGAGCTGGTTCTTCTGCTCGGAGAGGCGACCGGGGACCAGCAGGGCGCAGCGGCCCTCGAGCTTCCACTCGGCGCGGATGGCGTCCCGCGCGGCCGCGTCGACGGGGCGGAAGCGGCCGTGGTCGACGCCGTTCTCGATCACGTCGATGTCGGCGAGGGGGATGCCCGCGCGGGCGTGGAGCTCGTCGCGGATGCCCACGGAATTGCAGATGAGCGCGTCGATCATGCCGTGCGTGGCGCGCTCGTAGAAGACGTCGCGGCGAGGCATCCGGGTGCAGCGCACCGAGGAGACCGCGCGGCCGATGCCGGTGTAGCGCGCGGCGAGGCGGGCGAAGAGGTTCTCGTAGCCCATGTACGAGTGGATGATGTCCGGACGCACCTCGCGCACGATGCGCACCAGGCGCGCGAAGGAGCCCGGCGTGGGGCCGAAGGTGGCGTCGATGGAGTAGGGCTCGCCGCCCGGGAGCGTGTAGCCGAGGTGGTCGGTGCGGTGGCAGAGCGCGAGGCGCGTCTCGAAGCGCGCAGGGTCGAGGCCGCGCATGAGCTCCACCATCTGCCGCTCGGCGCCGCCCTGCGTGAGCGAGGAGATGAAGAAGAGGACCTTCCTGCGCGACATCCGCGCGTCTCTATCACCCGGGTCCGCGGGCAGCAACGAGGCGGCGCGGGGCGCGGGGTTGCCGCCGGGCGCTCTGCGGTGGTAGCGGGTGCGGCACTTCAATGTGCGGCATCGCGGGGTTCATGGCAGACGACGCGCGCGCCGGGGTGCACCCCGACGACGACGCCGCGGTGAAGCGCATGCTCGACGCCATCGCCCACCGCGGCCCTGACGCCGAGGGCATCTGGCGCGCGCCCGGCGTGGTGCTCGGCCACCGGCGCCTCTCGATCATCGACCTCAGCGCCGACGGCAACCAGCCCATCGCCAACGAGGACGGCGCCGTCACCGCCGTGGTCAACGGCGAGATCTACGACTTCGAGCCCATCCGCGAGGCGCTCGTCGCGCAGGGCCACACGCTGCGCTCGCGCTCCGACAGCGAGGTGGTGCTGCACCTCTGGGAAGACCGCGCCGAGGGCTTCGTGCAGGCCATCCATGGGATGTTCGCGCTGGCGCTCTGGGACGCGCGCCGCCGGGTGCTCGTGCTCGCCCGCGACCGCAGCGGCAAGAAGCCCCTCTTCTACCGTCGAACGCGCCGCGGCCTGGCCTTCGCGTCCGAGCTCCACGCGCTGGTGCGGGCCTTCCCCGACGAGCGCCCCGCGGTCGACCTCGCGGCGGTCGACGAGTACCTCTCGCTCCAGTACGTGCCGGCGCCGCGCACCGTCTACGCGGGCGTCTACAAGCTCCCGCCCGCGACCCTCGCGGTGATCGCGCCCGGCGAGGCCCCGGCGCCGAAGCGCTACTGGAGCCGCCCCTGCGGCGAGACCCTCGGCGCCCCGGAAGACGAGCTCGCGCTCGAGCTCCGCGGGCTGCTCGACGGCGCGGTGCGGCGGCGCATGGTCGCCGACGTCCCCCTCGGGGCCTTCCTCTCCGGCGGGGTCGACAGCTCGGTCATCGTCGCCCTCATGGCCCGCGCCTCCCCGCGCCCCGTGAAGACCTTCTCCATCGGCTTCCCCGACGCTGACGACAGCGAGCTGCGCTACGCCCGCCTCGTCGCCGCGCGCTACGGCACCGAGCACCACGAGCTGGTGGTGGCGCCGGAGATGACCACGGCGCTGCGCGAGATCGTCGCGCACCACGGCGAGCCCTTCGGGGACAGCAGCTCCGTGGCCACCTGGTACCTCGCGCGCATGACCCGCGAGCACGTCACGGTCTCGCTCTCGGGTGACGCCAGCGACGAGAGCTTCGCGGGGTACAAGCGCTACAACCCGGCCCGCCTGTCGTCGGCCTTCGACCACCTCCCGGCGCCGCTGCGCCCGGCAGTACAGTGGGCGATGGGTCGGGCCGGTCGATGGATCCACCCCGACGTGGTGCGGCTCGGGGGCGCGCTCGACCAGGGGGAGGCGGGGCGCTACCTCGCGCTGCTCGGTCACTTCACCGCGGCCGACAAGGCGCGCTTGTATGGTCCCGCGATGGCGTCGGTCGACCCGGGCGCCACCCGCCGGCGCTTCGCCGCCCTGCTGGCCGCGAGCCGCGCGCCCGACCACCTCCGCAGGCTGCTCGACCTGGATTTCCAGACCTACCTCGCCGATGACATCAACGCGAAGGTCGACATCGCGGCGATGTCCCACGCCCTCGAGGTGCGCTGCCCCTTCCTCGACACGGCGGTGGTGGAGTTCGCGGCGCGGCTCCCTTCGTCGGTGCAGTCTCGCTGGCGGCCGAAGCACCTGCTGCGGAGGGCGGTGGGCGACCTCGTGCCCGAGGAGATCCTGCGTCGCAGCAAGCGGGGCTTCGGGCTGCCGCTCACCCGGTGGATGACCCGCGACCTCCGCCCGATGGCGCGCGATCTGCTGCTCGACCAGACCGCCCGCGACCGCGGGGTGCTCCGGCCGGAGGCGGTGGAGGCGCTCTTCGCCGACCTCGACGCGGGCCGCGGCGGGGCCGACCGGCTCTGGACGCTGCTGGTGCTGGAGACGTGGTTCCGGGCCTTCGTCGACGGGTGACCGTGACGGGTGAACCCTCGGTCGGGCCGTGCGATAGTGCGCGCCCATGATGCACATCTTCGAGTGCCACCTCGTGGCCGGCAGCGACCCGTCGACCCTCCTCTCCGAGGAGGCCCTGCGGGAGACGCAGGCGCAGGTGATGACCGCCGACGAGGCGCGCGCGGTAGGCTTCGGGAAGTTCGCCGAGCCCAGGGATGGCGGCGAGGTGCGCCTCGTGGCCGTCGCCGCGCGCGACTCCCAGTGGATCCACCGGGTGATGGAGCGCTCGCCGATCGTCACCAGCTACAAGGTCCACGAGGTCGGGTGAGCGACGCCGGGGCGACGCTGCGGGTGGTGGTGTCGTCCCGCGCTGACGCCGGGGTGGCCCTGCGGCCGACCCGCGCGGAGATCGACCTCGACGCGCTCGCGCACAACCTCGGCGTGGTGCGGGCGCTGGTCGCCGAAGACCGCCCTGCACCGCCGCGGGTCTACGCCGTCGTGAAGGCCGACGCGTACGGTCACGGGGTCATCCCCGTGGCGCGGGCCCTGGAGTCCGCCGGGGTCGACGGGCTCTGCGTGGCCCTGGTCGAGGAAGGCATCGAGCTCCGCGCGGCGGGCGTCTCGCTGCCCATCCTGGTGATGTCGGGGCTCTACGGCGAGGGCCTCGGCGCGGCGCTCGACGCGCGGCTCACCCCCGTCATCCACGATGCCTCGCAGCTCCCGGCGCTCCGGGCCGCGCGCTCGTACCTGCCGGTGCGCGTGCACCTCAAGGTCGACACGGGCATGGGCAGGCTGGGCGTCACGCCCGCGGCGCTGCCGCCCTTCCTCGACGCCATCGCGTCGATGGGGCACGTCGTGGTGGAGGGCCTGATGACCCACTTCGCCAACGCGGACTGCGACGACCCGAGCTTCACCGCGACGCAGCTCGCCCGCTTCGAGGCGGCGAGGGCGCTCTGCGCGCACCACGGGATACACCCCGAGGTATGCCACGCGGCGGCGAGCGCGGCGGCCTTCCGGATGCCCGAGGCGCGGCTCGACCTCGTGCGGGTGGGCGTCGCCCTCTACGGGGTGACCCCCTTCCTGCACGACGCGCCGGGCCTGCTCCCGGTGATGCGCCTGCGCACGGAGGTCCTCGCCCTCCGCGAGCTCCCTCCCGGGTCGCCGGTCGGATACGGCGGCGCGTGGCGCACCGGCCGCACGTCGGTGATCGCGACGCTCCCGGTGGGCTACGCCGACGGCTTCTTCCGGCGGCTGTCGTCCGACGCCGAGGTGCTCATCCAGGGCCAGCGGTGCCGGGTGGTGGGCAACGTCTCGATGGACATGACCACCGTCGACGTCACCGACCTCGCCCGGCGGTCGGGCGTGGCGGTGGGCGACGAGGCGGTACTCCTCGGCTCGCAGCGCGGCCCCGGGGGCTTCGACGTCATCCGGGCCGAGGAGATCGCGCGACGGGTCGGCACGATCCCCTACGAGGTGCTCACCGCGGTCTCGCGTCGGGTGCCGCGCTCGTACCGCGAACGGTCCCCCGACCGATGAGTGACGATTCCCCGAAGGCCCCGGGGGTCCTCGCCACCCTACTGGCCCCGGTGAAGAACGCCTTCGAGCAGGTGGGCGTCCTCGGCGACCTGGCGTTCCGGTCGTTCGTGTGGGGCATCCGCCCGCCGTACCGCGTCCCCCTGGTGGTGGCCCAGATGGAGTTCGTGGGCGTGCAGTCCATCTTCCTCGTGGGCCTGGTCGGCCTCTTCACGGGGATGGTCTTCGCCGTGCAGACCGTCTACGGCTTCCGGCGCTTCGGCGCGGAGAACATGGTCGGCGGGGTGGTGGCGCTCACCCTCTCCCGGGAGATGGCCCCGGTGCTCACGGCCATCATGGTGTCGGCGCGCGCGGGCTCGGGCATGGCCGCCGAGCTCGGAAACATGCGCTCCTCCGAGCAGATCGACGCGCTCGAGACCATGGCCGTCAACCCGGTGCAGTACCTCGTGGTGCCGCGGATGATCGCCGGGGTGGTGATGGTCCCCGTGCTCGCCCTCATCTTCTTCCTCGTGGGCATCGGCGGCGCGTGGGCCGTGGGGGTGTGGGGCCTCTCGCTCGACCCGGGCATCTTCGCCGACCGCATCAAGACGATGCTCAAGCCGTCGGACATCACCCAGGGGCTCATCAAGGCGCTGGTCTTCGGCTTCGCGGTGACCCTCATCGCGTGCCGGCACGGGTACTTCGCCTCCGGCGGCGCGGTGGGCGTGGGGCAGGCGACCACGAAGGCCGTGGTCTGGGGTGTGGTCGGGGTGTTCGTGCTCGACTACATCATCACGTCGATGCTCACCGAGATCTGAGCGGGGACGACCGGTGCTCGACGCAGCCGACGCGCACGTGGTGGTGGAGGGCCTGGTCAAGATCTACGGCGACCGCACCATCCTGCACGGGGTCGACATGATCATCGGCCGCGCGGAGACCCTGGTGGTCATCGGGGGGTCGGGCGCGGGAAAGAGCACGCTGGTGCGCCACCTCATCGCGCTCGAGCGCCCCACGCGCGGGCGCATCGTGATCGACGGGACGGACATCGCGTCGCTCAACGACGTGCAACTGGCGAAGGCGCGAAGGCGCTTCGGGATGGTGTTCCAGAAGTACGCGCTCTTCGACTCGATGACGGTCTTCGACAACGTGGCCTTTCCCCTGCGAGAGCAGACGAAGCTCTCCGAGCGGGACATCCGTGAGAAGGCGATGACCAAGCTGAAGGAGCTCGGCGTCGACCACGCCGCGACCCTCACGCCGGCGCAGATCTCCGGCGGCATGGCGAAGCGGGTGGGCATCGCGCGGGCCCTGGTGATGGAGCCCGAGCTGCTCATCTACGACGAGCCCACGAGCGGGCTCGACCCCGTGACGTCGCGGACAGTCGACTCGCTCATCGAGGAGATGCGCGAGCGCTTCGGGGTCACCTCGGTGGTGATCACCCACGACATGGTCAGCGCCTTCGACATCGCCGACCGCATCGCGATGCTCATCAAGGGCCGCGTCGTGGCGCAGGGCTCGCCCGCCGAGGTGCTCGCGGTCGACAACGCCGACGTGCAGAACTTCGTCCGCTCGAGCGGGGTGGACGTCACCCGCTTCGAGCACCGCGGCAGCCGCAAGAGCGCGGCGGAGCTCGCCCTCCGCGCGCGGGAGCGCAAGTCCGGGCGGGTGGGGTGAGCGCTTGACGGGGGTGTTCGCTCGGGGACAATCCGCGGCGAAACGAAACCCACGCGCCGGATGAGCGGCGAGGAGAGCGGCGATGTCGAAGGTCGAGGTGTTTATTTGCAGCGCGGTGCGCACGCCCATCGGGGCGTTCCAGGGCTCGCTGGCGGACGTGGCGGCGACGCGGCTCGGGGCGACGGCGGTGAAGGCCGCGCTCGAGCGCGCGAAGCTCGCGCCCGACCAGGTGGGCGAGGTCTACATGGGCAACGTGCTCACCGCGGGCGAGGGGCAGGCGCCCGCGCGGCAGGCCGCCCTCTACGCTGGGCTTCCCACGGACGTGCCGTGCACCACCGTGGGCAAGGTGTGCGGCTCGGGGTTGATGGCCGTGATGCTCGGCGCGAAGAGCATCATGCTGGGTGACGCCGAGGTGGTGATCGCGGGCGGCATGGAGAGCATGTCCAACGTGCCGTACTACCTGCCCACGGCGCGCAAGGGCATGCGGATGGGCAACGCGACGGCCGTCGACGGGATGATCCACGACGGCCTATGGGACCCCTACAAGAACTTCCACATGGGCGTCGCGGGCGAGCTCTGCGCCAAGGAGATGTCCTTCAGCCGCGAGGCGCAGGACGCGTTCGCGAAGGAGAGCTACCGGCGCGCGCTGGCGGCGCAGTCCGAGGGCCTCTTCGCCGACGAGCTCGTGGGCGTGACCATCGAGGGGCGCAAGGGGGCCGTGACGGTGCTCGAGGACGACGAGCCGAAGCGCGGCGACGCCGACAAGATGGCCGCCCTCAAGCCCGCCTTCGACAAGGCCGGCACCATCACGGCGGCCAACGCGAGCAAGATCAACGACGGCGCCTCGGCGCTGGTGCTGGCCTCGGGTGACGCGGTGAAGCGCCTCGGGCTCACACCCCTGGCGCGCATCGTTGGGTACGGCAGCGCGGCGCAGGAGCCCGAGTGGTTCACGACGGCGCCGTCCAGGGCGATCGCGGCGACGCTCAAGCGCACGGGGCTGTCGGTGGGCGACATCGACCTCTTCGAGGTCAACGAGGCCTTCGCGGTGGTGGCGCTCGCGGTGGCGCAGAAGTCGGGCCTCGACCTCGCGAAGGTGAACGTCCACGGCGGCGCGGTCGCCCTCGGGCACCCCATCGGGGCGAGCGGCGCGCGCATCCTGACGACGCTCACGCACGCGCTGGCGAAGCGCGGCGCGAAGCGCGGCCTGGCGACGCTGTGCATCGGCGGCGGCGAGGCCGTGGCGGTGGTGATCGAGCGCTAGCGGGACCCGGCGGAGGGGAGAAAGGCGTGCGCGCGTCGGGGGGGCGCGCGCTGCGCTACTGGATGTCCGAGTGATCGGGCTGCGACCCGAACTGGAAGCCGAGGCCCAGCGAGAAGATCGCGCCGCTGGACTCGCCCTCCAGCGGGAAGAGCACCGTTAACTCGGGCTGGATCGCGAAGGAGTTGTTCACCCGCGCCGCGAAGCCGACGCCGAGGCGCCCGGCGATGCCCGACGCGGAGACGCTCGAGCGGTCGCCGCTCAAGGACGAGGCCGAGCCGCCGGTGAACACCGTGTAGAGGATCCCCGGAGACGCAAGGAGCGTGAAGTTGCGCGAGAGGTTGAAGCCGAGGAGCACCGGGAGGTTGAAGTACACGATGCCGAGGGAGCCGCTGTCGTCCCGCGTGAAGCCGACGACGTAGGCGCCCTGGATGCCGGGGTCGAGGGAGAGGTCGAAGCCGGACGAGCGGAGGAGGTTGATCTTCACGTCGCCGCCGATGGTCGACAGGGCGGAGAGGCGGAACCCGATGTCGACCTGGTCGGCGATGCCGACCCGGAGCTGGTACGTCGGCAGCGGGGGGAGGAACGCCCCGCCTCCGCTTCCGGCAGCGCCGAGCGCCTCGACGGCGAGGGTGTGCTGCACGGTGCCCCGGGGAATGGTGCGCGGCGTCGTGTAGGTGTTGGGCGAGGGACAGCCGGTGGTCAATGCCCCGACGAGCGCGAGCCCGGCGAGCGGACGGGTCCAACGAAGGTTCATGGGTCTCTTGTACTCCCCGCGGGCAGACGCCGCGTGTGTCGAGGCTATCGTCGCTCCTACCCACGAGATGCGCAACTAGCCGCGCGCAGGCTCGCGCGGAGGCCGTAGTTCCCCGAGGTTGGAGCTCCTGCGCCACGGCGGCACCCTCTGGGTTGCTGAGACCGGAGGCACCCCATGGCGCAGA
>Ga0247843_1001458_pt1 | contig 48130 bp, 45 predicted proteins | sample LaCruzMarch2017__FD_192420 | JGI IMG/M metagenome (GOLD analysis project Ga0247843, IMG submission 192420) | Freshwater microbial communities from meromictic Lake La Cruz, Castile-La Mancha, Spain - LaCruzMarch2017_8m | ecosystem: Environmental > Aquatic > Freshwater > Lake | place: Spain...
AATAATCGAGATGAGCACCCATTCACTCCCTGGAATCCATTCATGGTGCGAGCCATCCATTTGCAGAAGAAATCCACGTTTGCAGTGCCTTTCTCTTGTAGAGCGCGGCTTTCTGCGCAGGCGCCTACTGTTTTTTGCAACACCGATTTCTCTGCACCAAGAACGCAAAGTCTCGCGCTTGATATCAAGTTGAAGATCTTCTCGAAGCCGCTCTTGCATATGAAGGCAATTGAAGTCGAAGTAGGTTGTGCGGACGATGTCTTGAACTCTCTTTTTCATGAATTCAGAAATCTTGTTCTTAGGTGTTCGGCCTTGATTGCCGTGGAAGACCCCTTTGAGACCGTGCTGCTTCACTTTGGCTATCAACCGGTACGTCTGCCTTTCTGTTCGATTGAGGACAGAAGCCAGTTCTTTCAGGGATATTTCACCCTGAAGGTAGGATTGTATGCTCTCATAGCGGATTTGTTCATCAGCCGACACGATCAGCCCCTTCTTGGCCATAGCCCCTCCCCATTCCTTGGAAGGAGACAGTCTAAACCCCGGGTACTGACATAATCGCTTGGGAGATAACCCCTGACATTTTCACTTGGTAATTACATGTTTTAAAGTTTTATCCCGAAAAATCCGAAAACCGATAGAATAAAATGCGAAGGAGAATCGATGAAGTTTTGGGTGTGCGTCACCGTTTTCGTTCATTCGGTTCTCTTTATCTCCGGTTGCAGCGTAGTCATCGATTCAGATCCCACAAAAGAAGATCTTATTTTTGTGCGCAATTTTGCAAAATCGCTAAGGAGCCAGTCTTCATCTGGAACGGCGACGAATTCAACTGACGAGTTGAAATAAACCTGGTCAAATTCACTTGTTGTTTAGAACTTCTGCTGGGGTGGTTTGCTTCCCACATTCCAAACCAGTTCACGATTTCGTTTTGGAGATTCACATGCTTCCACAGCGCTTTCTTTTCTGTGCTGCTTTGGCATTGAACAGTGTTGCCTGCGCGCCCCGAAAATCGATAGATGCGGAGAGTTCTGCCGCATCTGTAGCCTCAGGTCTCCCGATCGTTGGTACCTGGGTTCCTGATTCGTACGTCGGTTATTTCTACACCCCTTCGAATGAACGCAAAAAGGTCATACTTGAGCGGGAACAGCTTCGGCCCGAGGACTGGCAAATTGAATCGGATATTGATTCTACGGGAAATGGTTACATCAAGACAAAAGTCGACTGCAAACCGAAGATCGATGGCTCGGCAAAAGTGGTGTCAGGTATTCTCTCTCCACGCAGCCTGGGGCTTTTTCCAGATTCTCTGAAGCTTAGAATTTGTGACAAAGGCCAGCCGGTTGAGTTTCACCAGAACCATACTGTGTTGAGTGTTTCTCGCAACTCTGTACCGAGAAACATGGGCGTGGATGGCAAAGTGCATTCTCTCCTCGAGAGCTGCTCCCAATTGCGTGGTTACAGATTCATAGAGAATCACACGGCATTCAATTCAATGATCGGCTCCACTGGATGCATTGGTTTTGCCGATTCCTCTGCTTCACGACTTTCGCTTTTGCTCGTGCCGATGGGAGAGATTCACGCGGTGCGGATCGATTTCAAGCGCGTGCGGTAGATTAAAAATCTAATTGAAATTCTATTTCATCGCCTTGTTCCAAAGGAGGTCTCTTTGAGAATTGTTTATTCTTCGTTTTTTGTTGGTCTTCTTCTCTCAACAATCGGCTGTGGTTCTGGTGCAGAGAACTCAAATTTGCAGCAGAGCGAGATGAGAACATCCGCCAACTTCAACGGCGCCTATGCAATTTCTGCATCCGTTGTGGCTAGCAAGAGCGGTGGACAGACGGAGTATTGTTTTCTTCAGTTGCGCGGGATTAGCGAAAGCCAGTTGAAATCGGAAGATCTTAAAGCAGTGCAGGATGTTGTTCCCGTTTATTCAAAGTCGATTTCTCGCCGGGCTCTCGAAGCGTTGAAAAGCCCGGAACTTCGGCGAGCTGTTGAACTTGCCGACGAGGGCAAAACTCAAACTCAATGGAAGACTCTTCAGGCCGATGTGAAACAGGCTTTGGCCAAGGCTCCTGCCCAAGGATTCGATTGCAATGCGACAGCAGACTCTCTCAAGGGCGTACTCGGACTCTCGGCTCCAAGTGAGGCAGTGCTTGAATTCGGACGAGGATTCGGCTGGGGATTTTGTTTTTGGGCATGTGCGGTATTTTCTCAACCTCCGGGCGACTTCTTTCCCACGCGAGGCCCCCATTCCGGAATGGGGTATGAATTGCCATCCTCTCCAACGCGAACTGACCGGTGGTATTGAATGGTGATTTAGATTTCAGCGGCAAAGCCGGGGGTTAGCTCTTGCATATTCTGACGACTGTTAGAAAGTAAGAAGCTTGAAGCTGACCTTGAATCGGATTGAATTTGCCCGAGTTTTGTGAAGCCGTTGTCGGGGTTTCACCGGCAAATTTCACACTCACCTTTTGATGACCGAGGCCGCAGTCGAGTCATTCCGGGTTGCCTTTTTGTTTGTTGGCGTGTTTAGAAACGAGTGTCCGAGGTAACGGGATTTCTTTGCGGCTGGTCTGCATTGACTTGGCAAACGACCAACGGAGTAAACATGACGAACTTTTCGCAACCAGAAACCACCGAACGGGTAGCGAGTATTCTTGATATCCTTTCAGCTGCCGTCGAGCAGGCTGCCGTCGCGGCCCACACTTGGGTTGGAAAGGGTGATAGCCATGCGGCAGACGCGGCTGCGACTGCCGCGATGCGCAGCGTGTTTTCGAGAGCGCCGTTTGGCATACACGTCGTGATTGGAGAAGGCGAGCGTGATTCTGCTCCCATGTTGGCTCGTGGGGAGCGCCTCGGGTCCTTTAGCTCTTTCAGGGGCAATGCTGAAGGATCCGTGGCCGATCTTATTCTTGATTGTGCCGTTGATCCTCTTGATGGCACTTCGCTGCTCAAAAATGGACTTCCGGGAGCTATCACGGTTGCGGTGCTTGCCGATGCCGGTGGTATTGTCGGTGCGCCCGACTTTTACATGGAAAAGTTATCCTGTCCTGCAGCTGCGCGTGGTGCTGTTTCTTTGTCGCAGAGTCCACGGGCGAGGGTCCTTGCGCTGGCCCGTGCTTTGGACAAACCAGTGGGTCATTTGCGCATTGCCGTCCAAGATCGTCCCCGTCATCACGGTTTGCTTGCGGAGTTGCGAGACGCTGGGGCCATTGTTCATTTGTTTGGCGAAGGGGATGTGACCATAGGCCTTGAGGCAGCTCAAGGCGGCGGTGCCTACGACGCGTTGATGGGAATTGGCGCAGCGCCCGAAGGAGTCATTACGGCGGCTGCAATCCGATGTCTCGGAGGACATTTTCAGGGAAGGTTTGTTTATGAACCTGCTGAGGTTCAGTCTGGTCTCATCGGTCTGTGTGCTCAAAGCAATCGCGAGCGTTTGTTGTCAGCTGGAGTTTTGGATCCGGATGCTATTTTTGATCGGGACGAGCTTGTTTCGGCAAAGAATGTCTTTGTTGCGTTGTGTGGAATTACAGGTGGTCCGTACATCGCAGGGGTTGATGTTTCGAGTGGTACGGACATGGTCACAACTTCATATATCATGCGTGCGGATCAAGTTGGTCAGACGGTTCGAACGACCCACCATAGTTTTTGATCGTATTTTGAATTTAAATTGATTCGATGGAAATATTTTCGAACGAGCTAACATTCAAAATTAAATATAAATAAAGCTCTGTTCAGTTTGCATGCTGTTCAGGATTTTTGTGATATTAGCCGCTGCTTTGCTTGCTTCATGTGGATAAGATTCACCGAACGTAGGAGATGTCTTCCTTCTTATTGAGCGATGGCTAACTCGATGTCGAAGGGAGCCTCAGTCCAACTGGACCGAATGTACGACAGAGCCTTTTTTTATGAATTCAGTTGCCGAAAGTGCCCATCGACAAAGTCGACGACACTGTGAGCAAGTTTAAGCGCTCTCACAAACTCGTCTTGGGTGACGCTCCTTCCCCAGTTTGGATATCGTGTAACGATAGCGTAGTCGTTCAACTCAACCGACTGTCGAACCTCGGCAGGGATCTCCGAAACAAAGGACTCTAGATTTTCTAACAGCTCGCCGAGATCGTGAGTCAATGGAAAACGTTTTCCGTGCAGAACAAAGAGGGCCTTAATGGACTTCTCTGCCGCCTGCTGTGCGTCAAAACAGAGGTCTTCAAAATAAACCTCGTCGGTTTTGGGCAGATGGCAGCGAGCAAGATTGCTGTGCGCTCGCCTCAGCCACTCCTCGGCAATTTCCCTGATTCTAGGCGACATGGAGCTCCTTTCCCTCGTTCAAAGCATAGAAAACAACAGAGGAAGGATCGCCTGCGCGCTCCGCAACGACTGACTCTGTGACCACAAGTAGATCGAGCGCGATTCCACCTCGGCGAATTCCGCGCTGAAGGCGTGCGGAGATCTCGCGAACATCGGCATCGTCAGCAACAATGATAAGAAGGTCCACGTCGTTAACATTTTTCTGGCCTCGCGCAAGTGAACCAAATAGCACCACACGCCTTGGATTAGCCAAGGCGATCACTTGAGACAGAATATTTTTGACTTTGGACTCGTGCAGCATTCATTTCCCCTTCAGGCTCAATCTAGGAGAGGATTAGCCAAAACTCAATCTGCACAGAATTGCGCAAGTGTCGAATCGGAAGTGCAGAGCTTGAGAGGGAATGGGTCATAATGCAAAATAACTCTGCACCGCTTTGTCCGAGGCTAAGGCCACCTGATTGATTGTGGACTGTTTCGAACAAAACTCTACAAACGATACCAGTATTGCCGTGGCATACAGCTATGTTGGAAAATAGAATTCAGGAAATCTTCTTGCGTGGTTGTAAAATGTAACTTCCACTTTGGCTGAAATCCAGGTCGCAGAGGAAGATAGCGTCATCGCATTCGACGATGACTTTTGAACCAGCAAGCACTTGAAGGTCGCCTTCGCTCCCTCGTTCCTTTTCACTTTTAATCCATTCGAGTTTCTGCGATTCCACCTCAATCGGGTTTCCTGAAAGGAATCGGGCTTTGTGCTCTATTGAGAGCGCTGCGCGTTTGAGTTTTGGTGCCACGTTCCAGGGAGGTTGGCACGCTTTTTTGAGTTCAACGATTTCGGGAGGAGCAATTCGTCCTGTGGGCTCCAAAAAAACCTTCAGCGCACTATCAACATGCCAAGGTTCGACCCACTCTCTGCGAAGTTTGATGCACGTTCCCAATGTTCCGAGCGTTTTGGCAATGTCGCGCGCCAAGGAGCGCACGTACGTGCCTTTTGAGCAAACAACTCGCAGAGTGAGCCAGTCTTCGGTGAAGTCAAGGCAACTCATAGAGTGCACCGTGACTTGCCTTCTCTTGCTTTCAATATCGACAGGAAGTTTTCCGGTCGCACGCATATGTTGATAAAGAGGCATGCCGTTCATTTTCAATGCTGAGTAAACAGGAGGAACCTGTTCAATGAGACCACGAAAATTATTCAATGCGGAATCAATGAGAGTTGCTGTGAGCAGTGTGGGCAACGCTGCTTCAGCAACCACTCTTCCCGTAGGGTCGAGAGTGTCAGTTTCGCGTCCGAAACCAATCGTAAAAAGGTATCCCTTTTCTCCATTCATCGCTTCATCAGCCAACCGAGCTGTGTTGCCAACAAGGATGGGGAGCAGACCAGACGCAAAAGGATCAAGAGTCCCTAAATGACCAACTTTGTCGGCCCCGAGTGCACGCTTGATTGTTGAAACCACCGCATGACTGGTGGGACCTTCGGGTTTGTCGACAAGAATGAGAGGCATGTTCGGAACTCGATTTGAGGGGGCGCATAAAGGGAAGGTGATGATTCAGAAGGACTTAAGGTTATTTCACGTCTTCTTTTCTTTCACCAGAAACAGCATCATCTCCAACTTGTGCATCTTCACGCTTCACATTTTCAATCAATTCGGAAATTCTGGCTGCACGCTCGATGGATTCATCGAAGAAAAAATTTATGGCCGGCGTATAGCGCATTTTAAGAGTGTCACCGAGTGAGCGGCGAATGAAGCCGCTTGCCTGTTTCAGGCCCTTCTTTACGGCATCACGATCTGCTTGGTTGCCCATGACGCTATAATAAACTCTGGCGAGTTGAAGATCAGGAGAAACACGCACCGAATTGATGGTGATGTTTTTCAAACGAGGGTCCGACAATTCACCCCGAATCAACATCATGGCGATGTGCTCACGAACTTGCTCACCCACTTGAAGAACTCTTTTGGAAGACACGAAAAAAACTCCGGATAAGACTTGAACACCGGGCACTGGGCCCGGTGTTGGATTGAATTTCTTAGTGAAGCGTTGCAGCAGTCTCTTCTATGATGAAGGACTCCAGCACATCTCCCACTTTGAGATCATTATAGTTCTCTACCCCAATACCACACTCGAAGCCCTGGAGTACTTCTTTGGCATCATCCTTGAAGCGCTTCAGAGACCCGACGCGCCCCGTGTAGACGACAATGCCTTCGCGCACAACTCGAATGTGGGCATTGCGAGTGACCTTGCCATCGGTAATTGCAGTACCTGCAATTACGCCGATTTTGGGCACTGAGAACAGGTTGCGAACTTCAGCATGGCCAAGAACCTTCTCCGTTTTAATAGGTGCAAGCTTGCCAGCCATGAGTTTCTCAATTGTTTCGAGCAATTCATAGATGATGCTGAAGCACTGGATCTGAACACCACGCGATTCTGCTGCCGCTGTAGACATTTTATCTGGGCGCACATTGAACCCGACAACAGTCGCTCCGGAAGCTTCCGCGAGTGTGACATCCGTTTCGGTGATGCCGCCCACTGCAGAGTGAATTATGCGGTTTTTGACCTTTTCAGTGTCCAATTTCTGGAGGCTTGCACGAATGGCTTGAACTGAGCCTTGTGTGTCGGCCTTGAGAATGATGGGCAGCTCCTTGGCCTTGTTGGGATCGTCTCCCAGTTTGGCAAGAAAGTCTTCCAATGTGACATTAGGCTTACCGGCAAGCTCTTTTTGACGGTGCTTTTCAATGCGGTAAGCGACAGCTTCTTTGGCAATACTTTCATTCACGACACAGTTGTACTGGTCGCCAGCGGCTGGAACTTCCGACAGACCAATAATTTCTACGGGAGTCGCTGGAAGCGCCTCGGCCATGCGATTGCCCTTGTCGTCGAACATTGCTCGCACGCGTCCGTAGGCAATACCTGCAACAGTGAAGTCGCCCTGGCGAAGAATACCGCTCGTAACAATTACTGTTGCAACCGGACCGCGGGACTTATCGAGTTTGGCTTCAATAACGATACCAGCTGACAAGCCTTCTTTGGGCGCTCTGAGATCGAGAACATCTGACTGGAGAAGGAGTGCTTCAAGCAGTTCAGGAATCCCTTGTCTGGTTTTTGCAGACACCGGAATAAACATTGATTCTCCGCCCCATTCCTCGGGCGTGACGTTGTGCTGAGAAAGCTCGCGTTGAATACGTTCGATATTCGCGCCTGGTTTGTCCATCTTGTTCATTGCAACAATGATAGGAACGCCAGCAGCCTTCGCGTGCGCGATCGCTTCCACTGTTTGCGGCATCACGCCATCATCAGCAGCAACAACCAAGACAACTACGTCGGTAACCTGCGCACCGCGGGCGCGCATTTGGGTAAATGCTTCGTGGCCTGGTGTGTCAAGGAAGGTTATTTTTCTATCGTTGTAGTCAACTTGGTATGCACCGATGTGTTGAGTTATACCACCCGCCTCACCAGCTGCGACATCTGCCGAGCGAATTGCATCGAGAAGCGATGTTTTACCATGGTCAACGTGGCCCATAATTGTAACAATCGGAGCACGGGTCACGAACTCAGATTGAGCTGAGTCAGTTTTTGATGTTTTCTTCGTGTTGAGAATGTCACTCAAGCTCACGGCAGAGTTTTGAACTTCGAATTCAAATTCATTTGCCACGAGAGTTGTGGTTTCAAAGTCGAGCTGTTGGTTTACGCTCGCCATCATTCCAAGCTTCATGAGCACTTTTATGATCGCAGATGACTTCACGCTCATTTCAACAGCAAGGTCCGACACAGAAATCGACTCATCCACACGAACGATTCGCTTGGATGCCTTCATGGGGTTCGCTGCTTCAGCTCGCCTGTGCTCGCGTTTGCGCAATGGCAGAGAGCCGCGTCGGCGGTTTGGCAGAATTACAGTGCGAACCTGAGGCACACCCTCTTCCGAAACGACACCGCCTTCTTGGCCGAAGTAAAGTTCTTCATCAAGAAACTCATTCCCAACGCCGCCACGTGCCGCTTTCGCTCGAGCTTTCCGGTTTTCTTCTTCGTCTTGAAGACGCCGCCGCCGCAGTTCATGTTCTTTTTCTTTTTCTCGACCGCGTGTGCTAACTTCTTTGCCTGGAGTTGTGTCAGTTGATGCTGCAGCAAATGGAGCTCGTGGTCCACCGAATCCACCTCCAGCGCCTGCTGGACGCGGGCCGCCGAATCCACCGGATGTTCCACCGGCAGCACCAAATGCAGGCCGGGGTCCACGGTCGAAACCAGCTGGGGTTGGTCCGCCTGGTCCGCCTGGACCACGTGGCTGCCAACCGCCTCGAGAGTCGCCTTCGCCTGCTGGACGAGGTCCACCATAGCTGCCGCCAGCCGAATAAACACCAGGCCCGCTGCGGGGACCGCCTGGTCCTGGTCCTGGTCCTGATTCGCTGCGATGGTATCCGCCCTGCTCGCCACGCTGATAAGAGTTTCTGTCTGAGCGAGGCTGAGGTCCACCAAAGCTATCCCTTGGGGTAGGGCGTCCGCCTGCTGGGACCGGGCCAGAGCCATAAGGCCTGGGGCCAGCGCCGGCTGCTGTTGGTCTGGGAATGATTGGTGCGACAGGTTCGGCACGGCGAACAATAGTTGCACTCATGACCGGTGGTGCCTGACGCAAAACCGTCGCTCCACTCCCTGGGGCAGCAGCAGCAGGTGTAACTGGTGTCTTTGATATTTTTTCTTCAGATTGAGATGATGGCGCTGGCGCTGAACTTTTAGGTTCGGCCGCACTTGCTTCGGAGTCAGCTGCGCGCGCGAGGGAAGCCGATTCTATTGGGCTCTCCATCTGGGCGGCGATCTCTGGAACGAATGTCTCTGGTGCCGGAATTTCTTCTGGTTTTTCAACCCAAGGAGCGGCAACTGTCGAAGCAGGTTCTTCGGTCCCTGACTGGGTTTCAGCACCAAGCGCTTCAACCCCTGAGACTGCGTCTGTTCGGCGACGTATCACAACCTTGCTTGCAGGTTTTGCCGCCGCTTCTCTTTCAGGATTGCGACCAGATCGCAAATACGCGCGGAGTTTGTCTGCTTCAATGTCAGTAATTGCATTGAAGTGATTTTTGACCTGGATCCCCAGATCATTCAACTTCGCAATAACTGTTTTCGTGTCGAGCTTAAGCTCTTTGGCGATATCCAAGACCCTCAAACGGCTCATCCAACTCCGCTCCCAAAATAGCCCCTGTTGATCGGCGGGGCACCGACTTTTCTGATAACCACGAGTCCCTTAGCAGCTTTCTTAGGAATCGGCTAGGGATTCGAGTGCTCTGATGACGAAATCTTTATGACTTACGAGAAGTGCTTTCACCTGTGCATCTTTTCCAAAGAATTTATGCCCAAGGAGTTGGCTGTTCGAGTTAAGTTGAATGCCCGCCAAACGATCTGAGTAGTTTGCAAGCAAGCTCTCACAGTGTCGGTAAAAACGCACTGAACCATCCGAACTCATGAGAAGAAGTCGGCTGATTCTACCGCTGTCGTGTCCGAGTTTTCTTTCTTTTAGAGCGTCTAGACCTTGCTGTTCTCGGCGAAGGCAAGATTCAATATTCTCAAGACCTCCGCGCAACTGGCCTGCGCGTCTTGAGAGAGAAAGAGCTTTTTCGAGTTCTGGAGTGAGCTCAAGCGTCGGCACTTTGAGCCGACCCTCACTCCAGACAGGCCTCAGGTTTTTGATGAGGACTGCTTCAATTTTCGCAGCTCTGGGATCAGTTTCCAACAATTTTGGCAGTTTCAGCATGAATCTTTCCTGAGAACTTGTAAGGCAATCCGGTGCGGACCGCGATGTCCTCGGGTGTGGCCTGCGCCAGTGCCGAATAATCGTTGAATCCGGCCGTATGAAGAATTGCGGCTGTGAATTCGCCCACTCCACGTAGTTTCATCCAATAGTGAAGTATTTCACTCGGAACTTGACGCGGGTCGACTTTTTCTGGATCGAGTTGAGCGGCAGGACGCGACTTGGCAACCAAGTCTTCCAACGCCGATGCTTCAGCAGCCGCATCAAATTTAACGCTACCGAGAGAGCTTGTGATTTCGAGTGCGTCGATTTCACTTTCAACATCAATTTCTGGTTTTTTGTCTGCAGCGATCTTGTCGGCGAGTTCCTTCGCTCCCAAGATAACCTGATCAGCTTCTTCGGGTGTGAGACGCAAAAGCTTAGTGAGAGTTTTCGATTCCATACGTGCGATGTCGGTTGGGTCTTTGTAGCCTTCATTTACAAGAATTTCTGCGCGCATTTCTCCCAACGAAGTGATTTGTGCCAGCACCGATTTATATTCTTGAACAAGCTCGCGCATTTTTGATTCTGAACGAATGTCGACTTTCCAGCCCGACAGCTGCGCTGCCAGCCGAACGTTTTGCCCGCGACGGCCAATTGCAAGGGACAGGTGGTCGTCGGGGACGACAACTTCCATTGTATGAACACGCTCGTTAACAATGACCTTCGAAACTTCAGCAGGAGCGAGTGCGTTGCAAACAAATCTCGCAGAGTCACGATCGTAGGGGATGATATCAATTTTTTCGCCGCGCAGTTCTTGGACAACCATCTGAACGCGCGAACCTTTAACACCTACACACGCACCTACGGGATCAACCGATTGCTCCGTGCTGTAAACAGCAATTTTAGACCGGCTGCCAGGATCGCGAGCAGCACTCTGAATGACAACGATGCCTTCAGCAATTTCTGTCACTTCTTGCTCAAATAGCCGAACCAACATTTCTGGATGAGCACGGCTCAAAATGACCTGCGGACCGCGGGTTGATTTTTTAACATCGAGCACATAGCAGGTGATTTTGTCGCGGAGCTTGAATTTCTCATTCGGAATTTGCTCACGCATGGGGAGCACGCCTTCACAAGAGCCCAAATCAATAATGAGGTCTTGTTTATCGTAACGCTTGACTTGGCCGGTCACGAGTTGTGCCTTGCGATCTTTAAAGTCGCGCACAATTTTCTCTTTCTCGGCTTCCTGCATTTTCTGGACGATCACTTGTTTTGCTGCTTGCGCAGCAATGCGACCGAGTTGGTCGGTTGCTAGAGCTTCACCAACTTCATCGCCGACCTGGAGTGATTCATCCATCGCTGAAGCTTCGGAGAATTTGATTTCTCGGAATTCGTTGTTGAACTGTTCGTCAGGAACAACAACTCTAAACCGGAGAAGTTCAATCTCTTCGCTTTCTTCATTGAATTTGGCTTCGAAAACACAGTCGCCGTAAAATTTCTTTGCGGCAGTTATTATCGCGTCCTTGAGTGCTCCAAGGAGCAATTCTCGGTCGATGTTCTTTTCTTTGCCAACGGCTTCAATCACTCGCTTCAGATCAATTTGCATGTGTTACCCTCAGCAACCGGGGATTTTCCGGAGTATCAACCGCGGGCTATAACCTCGGCTTGTCCGGTTGTCACCCACTTTTGAGAAAAATGGTTTAACTTATCGACTTCTAAACGACTTTCACGATTTTCCCGCAGTGCGCTTGGAACCCTTTTGGGGTTTTGACGCGTTTGCTTTGGCAGACTTCGGTTGTTCAAGGAGTGCCTGGGCAAACTTCACGGCTGCCAACGGAACTTCAAAAAACTCAGTGCCGTCTTTCAGCCGAAGCGAAGGAGACGTGTCGTCTGTGAGAACGTCATCTAAAAACAAATTAAATCTATCGCGCCCTTGTCTTTTTGTCCATGTTTTGAGCGTGACAAGTTGACCCTTCGCAGAGCGGAAGTGCTCAAGCGTGCGGAGTGGTGGTTCTATTCCAAGCGACCCGACTCTGACTCCCACCTCATCATCGAAAGAATCAAGGCAACCATCTTCGAGTAGAAAATGATGCAGGGGCAAGCACTCGTCGAGGGTTACGGCTTGCTCTTGCGCTGGAAATGGGGTCGTTCCTTCATGGCCTGGAGCCGGTTCGACGAATAAATCCACAATAGATTTCCCGTCCTCAACTAAAAACCAAAAGTCGCGCACAAGGAGTGGGCGAGTTGGTAATTGCTTGTTGTTGAAGCGCACGCACGCTCCCTGAATTTGCTTCAATAACGTCTCGAAGAGTTCTGGAGTGAGCTGACTTGGATGCAAAAGTTTGGCGATGCTCATGGCTTTGGGGTCCTGCAGGGGAGAACGAGTTATCCACAGATTTGTTTTGACTTTAACTAAGTCAAAAAAGCAACAAAAATATGCGTATTGTTAGGGTCCTGCAGTAGTAATAAATGCTTCTGCGCTTAGAGTTATGCACACGCTATCCACAGAGGGATACGGTGCAACCAGAGGTGTGAAAACGCCACCAGAATCGATTTGGAAACGTTCGATAACACCACTGATTTTCGGGGTCAACACGGATGATAAAAAATATTCAATTGCTTAAAAAAATTGGTCACTCATTGAGCAGCTATTGCGAATCGGCGTCAGTTTTTTCAGCATGCGCGATTTCGGCGGTCGAAAGAACTAAGGAGACGTTGCATTGAATACATCTGTAGGAAGCTTGGCAGAGCAGTGTGTTGAGAGTTGGTTAGAGCAAGAAGGTTGGCTTTGTTTTGAAAGGAACATGCGAGTTCCTGGCGGAGAAATCGATCGTCTCTTTGTGCGTGAAAGGGGGCGCTCGGGATTGCGGGTAGATCTTTGTGTTGCAGAGGTGAAGGCAACGCGCATTAGGAAAAAGCATGATCTCGACTCATTATTCTCTGCTGCCAAAATGCGCTCTCTCATTCGACCAAATCAACTCAGGGTTTTGTGGCGATCAGCCGCTCTTTATGAGCGACAGCTTTGCTCACTTACTCAATCGCCCGTGCGAACTTACGTCCGTTATTTTCTGGTTGTGTATGCAGAGCGAAGGATGCTTCGAGAATTACGTATCTATCTTGATACGGCAAACAATGACTTGCCTGTGCGAGTGTGCAGAGCAACTGGCGAAAATTTGATACTGGCCTGGTCTCCAGAGGTCGCTCTGCATTCTTTTTGAAATTGTAAGAAAGCATTGCAAACGTTTCTGCGAAGAAGTCAATGTGGGCGCCATGAATGCTTGGGGGTTGATTCAAAGGCGACTTGGCTTGATTATGGACGCTGGAGGAAATTCCCATGTTCAAGTCAATTCTCTCTTTGAGTTTTGTAGGTCTTCAAGTTTTGCAGTTCATTCTGCCGACTTTCGCACAAGCTCAAAGTTCAGATTCACCTTTGTGCAATAACGTGCAAAACAAGGACTATCAGTTGTTTTGCGTTGCGAATCGCTCTGGCAAGGCAGCAACGTGCGACCAAATCTCTGATCCTTCATGGAAGTCCCTGTGCAGTAACAGCGCAGTTCAAGACTTGGATTCTTGCGAAAGAATAGGGGATGAAAATTTCATTAATTATTGCTACGCAATAAAGCAAAAGACGTCTATTGCATGTTTTGAGATCAAGAATCCAGACCTTGAATTTCTCTGTTACTCACATATTCAAAATACGAACAGATTCTGTGCTGACGTGCGTGATCCAGAGCTCAACCAGCTCTGCTTGGGTTTGCATGACTCAGCCCGGCTTCCGCCCCGCGGCCCGCGCTAAAGAAAAATTGAGGGGCATGTTCGCTCAGTGCGTATGTCCCTCAATGAACCGCTCGGCCTCGAGTGCTGATTGGCATCCACGCCCCGCAGAAGTAATTGCTTGTCTGTATTTATTGTCTTCAACATCTCCTGCGGCAAAGATGCCTGGTACGTTGGTTGCCGTGCTTCCGGGCTTGCAGAGCACATAGCCTTGTGAATCAAGTTCAACTAATCCGCGCAAGAATTCTGTGTTTGGGTTGTGTCCAATGGCCATAAATAGGCCGTCGACCTTAAGCTCTGATGTTTCACCATTTTGATTTTTCATCACGATACCCGTAAGGCCACTGTTGTCAGACAGGGTGTCGATGACTTCCGTATGCCAGATGATCTTGATTTTTGGATTGCTAAACACTTTATCCTGCATCGCTTTACTTGCGCGAAATTTGTCGCGACGGTGTACGAGTGTCACGCTTGAAGCCAGCTTCGCAAGGTAGTGGGCTTCTTCCATTGCACTGTCGCCTCCACCCACAACAGCGACGGTTTTGTTGCGGTAAAAAAATCCGTCACAAACTGCGCAGGTTGAAAGACCGTAGCCCATCAGCTTTTCCTTATTGGGCAAAGGAAGAGTGATGGCGCTCGCGCCTGTGGCAACAATCACTGATTTCGTATCAATCGGACCACCGTCCGTTTCAATTCGAAAACCATTCGAATTTTTCTCAATTTTCATGACGGTGCCATGCATGATTCGCGTGCCGTATTTTTCTGCCTGCGCCTTCATGTCTTGCATCAACTTATTTCCATCGACACCTTCTGGAGTTCCAGGCCAGTTTTCAACAATGCTTGTCGTTGTAAGCTGACCACCAGGCTGCAGACCCGCAATTAGAATTGGATTCAACGCCGCGCGCGAAGCGTAAATACCCGCAGTGAGTCCGGCAGGTCCTGAACCAATGATGACAACGTTTTCCATAATTGTGTTCCTTTATTTTTACTTTTTTGGTCCCAGAACTTCTGCCAATCGCTGTTCACTAGAAGCTGCGATTTCGGCGTGAAGACTGTTGCCATGTGCATCAATTGTTACGAGTGCGGGAAAATCGACGACCTCGAGCTCCCAGATTGCTTCTGGAGAGCCGAACTCTTCAAGCATCGAAACTCCGCGCACTTTTTTAACGGTTTCTGCCAACACCTGCGCAGCGCCACCTACGGCATGCAGATAAACGCAGCCAAAATCTTTGCAGGCAGTGAGGGTTTTTGAACCCATGCCTCCCTTGCCGATCACGGCGCGGATGCCATATTTCTCGATTACAGTGGCCTGATAAGGTTCTTCACGGGTACTCGTTGTCGGGCCCGCAGCGCGCACACTCCATTCGCCATTTTCGGCTTTAACGACTACAGGACCGCAGTGATAAATAGCTGAGCCGCTAATGTCGACTGGAATACTTTTGCCTTCAAAAAGGTGCTTGTGAACGGCATCGCGTCCGGTGAACATGACACCGCTGAGTAGAACCATATCACCCACCTTAAGCAAGCGAACTTGTTCTTCAGTCATGGGAAGAGTGAGTTTAATTTCTCTCATGTGTAGAGCCACTCCTTAATTGCGCCTGCGCTATCGGCTTTCACACCTTGCCGACGGAATGCCCAGCACATGTACGAAACAGAAACGAAAAAACTCGCGGGCAACCGATTGAGAGCAGCTATTTTAACTCCCAGAACCGTTGTGTTGCCGCCAAAGCCCATTGGACCAATTCCGAGTGAATTAGCTTCCAGCATAATTCTTTGCTCGAGTTCGGCGAGACGTTCATCCGAACTGGTATCTTCCATAAGACGCAAAAACAATTTTTTGGAATATGAGAACCCGGTGCTGCGATCGCCGCCTATAACAACCCCAAGGATACCAGGCCCACATCCCTTACCTTGGGCTTGATACACGGCATCGAGAACAACTTTACGGACACCTTCGAGGTCGCGGCCTGCACCAAGGCGACTGTCGGGAAGGCTATATTGGGCGCCCACATTTTCGCATCCGCCTCCCTTCAGGGCAAGGCGAACGTCGAGATCTTCTGAGCGATGTTGTTCAAAATAAATGGTCGGAGTTCCTGGGCCCAGGTTATTGCCCGAGTTCTGTCCAGTGATGCTGTCGACCGAATTCTGGCGAAGGTAACCAAGCTCGGTGGCTTTGGCCACAGCTGCTTCACAGACCTCGCTAAACGTGATTTGATCATATCCGACAGGAGTTTTTACGAAGAACAGTATGCTTCCTGTGTCCTGGCACAGAGGCTGACTCACGCCACAGGCGATGTCGATATTCCGCTGAATAACCTTCATTGCATACTCACCTGCGGTCCCCGTTTTCTCCTTTTCAAGAGCTGTCGTGACCGATTGTCTCACGTCGGGGGGCAGGTTGGTGCTCGTGACTCGGATTAGCTCAACGAGTGTTTCAAAAAGTTTAGTATGGGTTGCGGGAACTGGCAGAGGCGTTTTTGGAGGGGCCTTGGGATTTGTCGCCATTTTCGGTACCTTCATTGCAAAATGGAAAACGAAAACAGGAAGGTGAATCTCATGCACTCACCCGCGAGCACATTAGTCAGAAATTCTGCTTTGTCCATGCTGAGCATTTACCTGTTTGTAAGTTCTGAGGCCCTGTCCGAGGGGCGGCAGTCTTTTGCAGGTTTGCAAAAATTAAGTGCAGATGGCGCGGCGGTGACTGCACTTGCAGTGAACCTCCGAACTTCAGAGATCATTGGCGATTTCAAACCCGATGCTCGGATGACTCCAGCATCCGTTTCCAAAATTGTTCTTGCCGGTGCGGCTCTCGAGCGATTCGGCAGTGAACATGCATTTGAAACAAAATTTTATGCGACAGGGCCAGTGAAAAACGGCGTGTTGAAAGGTGACTTGATTTTTGAGGGGGCTGGCGATCCATCTTTGACGAACGAAAAACTTTGGTTTCTTACAACCGATGTTGCACGTGCCGGAATCCGTAAGGTTGAAGGGCAACTCGTAGTAAATACATCCCGATTCGGAGCAATTGTTCCCGACTTGGACCGAAAGTTAGCAGCACGCAGAAGCAGGCACGCTTACGACAGTCCGTTGTCCGCCGCGGCAGTCAATTTCAGTGTGATGGGGGTTGTAGTGAGTCCTGGCGCACTCCCTGGAGATCGAGCGCATCTCGCACTTGAACCTTACATGCTTGATACCACTCGGATTCAAGGAAGCGTGAAAACGCAAAACGGCGAACTGTCGCGGGTGGCAGTGACCAGAACTCGCGCTGGAGCGCAGGATGTTTTCACTGCGAGTGGGCATGTGGGTCAATTGGCTTTTCCAACCAGAGTCTATCGCTCCGTGTCAGACGCCGATGAATATGCAGGCGCAGTGCTGAAAGCGTTTCTAGAAAAAGAAGGCATTCAGATTGGGCGCGGTGTGCGAATTGAACGCACTGTTCGCCGCCAAACGGATCGACCTTTGGCGAGCGTGGAAGGCTTTCCCATGGGTTGGCAGCTTCTTGGGCTTTTTAAAGTCAGTAACAATTTCATTGGAGACATGCTGACAATTCAGTTGGACCTCAACGGCAACAAAAACTCTGGAGCGACGCTTGAGGGAGGCGCGGCTCAACTTGAAGCATACATGTCTGATACTATTTCAAAGGCGCCTTCGTCATTGAAATCTAATGTGACCGGGTTGGCGCTGCAATCAGGCTCTGGCCTGACTCATGAGAATCGCTTGTCAGCCAGAGATGTGGTCGCAGTGTTGCAGAGGATGTATTCCAATACTCGGGAATTTCCTGCGTTTTTGAATGCTCTCCCGATGCCGGGTGCGGAGGGAACTGTAAAGAAACGCTTTCAAACCGAGCAAACTAGGCATTTGCGTGAAAGGTTGAGGGCAAAAACGGGAACTTTGAGCGAACCCCATGACGCGGTTGGACTTGCGGGGTACAGTCGGTTGAAAGATGGCGACTGGGTGGCTTTCTGTGCGATTGTGAATGGCACGGCAAAACGTCCCAACATCGGAATTGAGCTTGCACGAGAGACCATCGATGAAGATCTTGGTCAACTTCTTCCTCCGGAGATGTGAATGGAAAAGAAACAAAAGGGAACCTTTACTCTCAGGCGTCTTTTTCCAGCATTGAATGAAGAGGAACTTCTAAAAATACAAGACAGTTCCTCTGTTATTCGGCTGCGACGAGGGCAGAATCTGTTCATTTCAGGCGACAGCCCCCGGTCCATTTATGGCGTTGCAAACGGTTGTTTGAAAATTGTTCGCGAGAGCACCGAAGGCGAAAGTGTCATCACCAGAATTGTTCGCCCAGGCCATATTGTTGGAATTCGCGAAGTATTCGGTGAGTTCAAGTATTCTCGAACAAGCGTTGCCCTCAAGGACAGTGAAGTTTTTGCGATTGACGCAAATGCAGTGATGGTCATGATCACTCGCAGCCCGGCAGTTTCATTGCAGTTCATGAAAATCTTCTGCAACGAACTTGCGCGTTTGGAAAAGCGTATTGAAAATGATCTCTATAAACCAGCAAAAAGTCGAGTTGCATCTGTAATTCACGAACTTTATACGCTGTTTGCGGATGATGGTCAGACTACATTTGAACCGCCTTTAAATCGGCGCGATATTGCTGAACTCGCAGATGTAACCCCTGAAACGGTGAGCAGAGCAATTGCAGATCTGAAGCAGGCTGGAGTTCTTGAAACCCAGGGAGCAATCTTTCATATCCTCGATGTAGACGAGCTTTTGAATCAAGCTGAAGATCGATAAATTCTCTATTTTTCGAGAGACAGCCAGGAGATGAGGTTCGAGTTTGATGGGCCAGGGTGATCATACCGCAGCGCTGAAGTGCGATTCTGTTGAGTTGAGAGCGGGATATCGAATGCTCATCCGAAATTTCACCCTTGCCCTGAACTGTGGTGAATCCATCGCAGTGGTTGGCCCAAACGGGCTAGGAAAAACAACTCTGCTTCGCACTCTCTGCGGAATAAGTCGCCCCTATCGAGGCAATGTTTATTTGGGTAGTCACATGTTGTGGCCTGAAAAAAGTGAAGGTTGCACGGCGGATGTCTGTTTTTTAGCAAGTCAGCCTGCGTTATTCTTAGATCATTCCGTCGATAGCAATATTGAATTTTATTTGCGATCCATCGGACGTTCTGTGCAGCAACATGAAATCGGAAAAGTTCTAAAGCTCGTTGGATTGGGTGACAGATCTTCACAAACGGCGCGCACTTTATCCACTGGCCAAAAACGGCGATTGACGCTCGCATTCATCAATCTTGCAAAGCCTAAGATTATTTTTCTCGATGAACCTACCAACGGATTGGATTCTGAGGGTATTTCTTTGTGCCTCGAGACACTCGAAACAACTCGCAAGAGCGGATCAGGAGTCATTGTTGCGACCCATGATCAGATATTGATTGACTGGTGTCAGCGACAGGTGAATCTCAAGGAGTGGGCTCGATGAGTGTCGCGCAAATCTGGCAGAAAAACTGCCGGTTGGTTTTTGAATACTCAGTTCGTACCTTGCTTTTGCGCAAAGCGTCATGGGCTGGAACCTTGGCTTTTGCGGCATGTCTTGCAATTCTATTTCCCTTTGCTTTTGGAACTGAACTCATACAAAAGGCAGAAATTCGTCATGGTGCGTTTTGGGCCATCAACGAATTCGTTGTTGCACTTTCGGTGGCTCGTCTCTTCTCAGTTGAATCTGAGGGAGGGATGCTTGAGTATTTTCTCTCTACACAGGCTCACCGTTCAGCCCTATTGTTCGGGAAGATTTTTTACATTGTTTTGTATCTTTTATCGGTTCAAGTGCCGCTTCTTTTAATGTGGGTAGTTTTTTATAACGTCCCTGGAAGTGTTGTGGCATCGCTTGGTACTCGCATTGTTCCTTTGCTCTTGCTTTTTAATTTGGGCACGGGAACGATAGGTGCGCTGCTGGCTTGTGTCACGGCCCGAAGTACGGCACGCGACATTCTGATGCCTTTGCTTTTTTACCCATTGCAGATGAGTGTTTTGCTTGCTGCTGTGAGTTTAGCGACTCTCTCTGATCCGAACGTCGTCATGTTGGCGGGAACCTCCGAACAGTCATGGTGGACAGTGATGTTGGGAGTACCGGTTGTATTTTTGGCTCTCGGTGTTTTGTTGAGTGATGTTCTTTTTCAAGAGTAACCTTTGAGCTTTCTTTAGAGCTCAAACGAGGAGGTTGTTTCTATGTCGTTGGTGCATCGCGACACGAGTTTTTCCCTGTGGTCGAAGTTATTGTTTCCCGCGGTGATTGTTCAATTGATAGGTTGGTATCTCGGGTTATTCTGGATCGGTGCTGATAAAGATCAGGGAGATGTTTTTAGAATTATGTTCGTGCACGTCCCGGTCGCCTGGTGCGCTTTCCTCTGGATTCTGTGCGCAGCTGCTTTTGCGATTTTGGGGTTCATGAAAAAATCTTTGTTTGAAAAAATGGATCAAAGTGCTCATGCGGCAATCGATCTTGGAACAGTTTTTGGAGCTTTGGCTCTGGCAACAGGGAGCATCTGGGGTCGGCCAACCTGGGGGGTCTGGTGGGATTGGGATCCTCGCCTTACAACGACACTTGTGATGTTCCTTATTTGTTGCGCGTATCATGTTCTGCGAAGCTTCACTCCTGACGTTCAGGCGCGAAGAAATGCAGGACAAATTGTTGCTATTTTGGCCGCGGTGAATGTTCCGGTGGTTTATTTCAGTGTCAATATCTGGCGTTCATTGCATCAACCCCAAACGTTCGTCAGAAAAGGGAGCAGTGCATCCTCCGACATCGGCACAGTACTTCTTGTGAATACAGCGGCAATGGTGATTTTGTCGGTCGTGCTTTTCAATTTGCGCCGCACGGCGGTTGCTACAGAAGAAGCCCTCGAAGCTGCTCGTGAAGGGAAACAACAAATATGAACAGTTCAGAATTTGGCAATGTCTCCTGGGTTTATTATGTAGTCGGCGCCTATGCCGTAGTGATATTATCACTCGCAGCCTCGGCTCTGAGTTCTTTGCGCCGATTCCGCCTCGCGAGGCAGGCGCTCAAAGAAGAAGGCTTTTCTGACGATAGGGTATAAAAAGGGAGAGGTTTTTTTTCGTATGAAGCTCACTAGACCACAACTCGTTGCTACTGCAGTCATTTTGGTTGCTCTGGGTTCGATTCTCTACAAAGCCCTGCAGCCTGAAAGCTCAGTGACCTTTTTCACGCCTGCCGAGGTGTATGCATCGCCTCAAAAATTTGTTGACCGCACATTCCGCGTGTCGGGTTTGGTGCTCGCAGGCACAAAGGATTGGGATGGCAACAATAAAATTCTGAAGTTCAGAATGAGCGATCTGAAAGGACATGATTTTTCGGTTGTTTACAAAGGCGTGCCCCCAGACCTTTTCAAGGAAGGGCAGGGTGTCGTAGTTGAGGGGCGTTTGAACACTCCAGATCTCAAAACTGACAGCACGATTCAAGCAAATCTTCTCATGGTGAAGCATAGTGAGGTTTACGATACCAAGGAAGATCATTCAAAAATGCGCGAAGCCCGGCTGATGGATGATATTCTCAAGGGAGAAAAGAAGTACTGAGAAGTGCTGGAACGAGGCTTCTCAATTTCTCTTTGATGCAAGGAATGGGGCGAATTCGGTGAACACAAAGAAGAATTCAAAAAATGGCTTATACGCCGCGGTGGCCGGTTTGCTACTGTTCACCGGGCTTATGATTTACGCGATGAACCGCGACGCAAGTTACGTCCCAAGCCAGTTGGTTGGGCAACCTGTTCCCGCAATTTCGGCTGCTACGGCGCAAGGGTCTGCATTCGAGCTTCAAAGCATGAAGGGGCAGGGGCGATGGATTGTTATTAATTTCTGGAGCACAACATGCGTTGTTTGTAGGGTTGAAGCGCCAGAACTCGAGCGTTTCTGGCGCGAGAATGCCTCCAAAAGCACTGCAGAACCAATGTTCGTGAGTATTAATATTCAAGATGAAATCGCAGATATTCTCAACTACCAGAAGGAATTGAGTTTGAGTTTTCCCGTCGTTGCAGACCGAATCGGCAAAATTTCACTTGATTTTGGAGTGTATGGAACGCCCGAAACCTTTTTCATCGATCCCAAGGGCATAGTTCGTCACCGGGTTGCAGGAGAAGTAGATCGAAATACCATCCTTGGTTTTGTCGATTGGCTTGAGAAAAATCCCTCGATCACCACGCTGCAGGCTATTGAAGGATTTGGTCAGGTTCGCGCTCGCTCCGCTTCGGGTGGCTGAACGCAAATGACTCAAGAGCTTCCCAAATTCACGCGCATTAATGAATCTTTTCTCTGCGGCAACTGTGGCCACACTGTGCCCCGTGCTCAATCCACTTGCCGAGATCACTGTCCGCAATGTCTCTGGAGCGTTCATGTCGACGTGAATCCGGGTGATCGCAATGCAGGATGTGGAGCTTCTCTGCGGCCTATTTCATACAGCGTAAACAAGAAGAAGGGCTTCGTGGTTCACTATGAATGTGAAAAGTGCGGTACCCGAAAGGTCAATCGATTTCTTGAATCCGACGAATTTGAATCTGATTCCATGGAATCGTTGCTTAAACTGAGTGGTGTTTCGAATTTTTCAAAAAAGGTGTGAAATGGCAAAGCGTCGTTTTCGTTGGGTTTTGAATGCGCGGTTCTGGTGGATTGCTTTTGTGGTTGTCGGAATTACGGCTGCTTGGCAGGCATGGCAAATAGTCCCCAAACTCTCTATCAGCCACGAAATCATGGGGCGCATGAATGATGAGCACGAAGTGCGACTTTTGTTCGTTGGCGATACCGGCAGTGGGACAAGCGATCAGGTTGCTGTCGCAGAGCAAATGGAATCTCTTTGCAAGAGCGCTGAAGTTACCGGTGTTGTTCTCTTGGGGGATAATTTTTACCACACTGGAGTTGAATCGGTTCGTGATCCTCTCTGGGAGTCTCGGTTTGAAAAGCCCTACTCAGGTGAGTGTCTCAAAAATATACCTTTTTATGCGATTTTAGGTAACCACGATTACCGGGCAGTGCCAGAGGCTCAAATTGCTTACACACGTGCCCGCGGTGGACGATGGACCATGCCTGCACGCTATTATTCGCTTCGGTTCGGGAGCCTTTTGGAAATTGGTGCAGCCGACACAAACATTCCCGACCGTTGCGGAATCCCGGAATTCTGCAGCATCGATTGGTTGATGGAAAAACTCAAAACATCTCTCGCGGCCTGGAAGGTACTTATTGGTCATCATCCCATTCTGTCGGGAGGCAAATATCGGTCGCTCAAGTGGTTCGCGAATCTAAGTCTGCCTGAGCTCTACTGTCGGAGTGGTGCTTCTGCTTATATCAGTGGTCATGATCATGGATTACAACATCTGCATGGCAAGACGCCAAAGGCGAATTGTGAAATTGAACAGTTTGTTTCTGGTGGCGGTGGAGCGGAGCTTTATAAAATTGACCACATCCCCGAAAGCACTCTGTATGCTGAATCTGCACATGGTGTTCTTTTGGGGCGATTTACTCCCAATGAACAACGATACGAATTTTTTAAGGTTGGTCAGTCGGAGCCTCAATACATGTGGTCAAAGAAGAAAGAGTAATAGATGCCGGCACGTCTTGTAGATTTGGGAACCACAACGAATTTAGTCGTTGTTTCTGACATCCATATGAGAACACCAGACGACCCTCGGGCGCGTCTGTTCTGCTCTTTTCTTGATCAGCTTGAAAACTGCGACACATTGGTGTTGCTAGGCGACATATTCGATTTCATCAATGCGAGGCAATCCTTTTACTATCAACTTTGGTGGGATGTCTTTTCTAGACTGAGCGCGGTTCGTTCGCGTGGCGTTAAAGTCGTCTTTGTGGAGGGAAACCATGACTACGGATTTGAGCATCGTACTTGTCATGAGGTGGCAGAATGCTTTGATGTTCGAGGGGATATCGTTGTCCGGGTGAAGCATCAGAGTTTTGGAAACATGATTTTGATGCACTCGGACGATGTCGTGTGTCCGCCTTCGTATCGCTTATTCAGAAATATTGTGAAGTCGAATGCATTTCAGTCCTTGGTGAGTCCCGTTCCTGGAAAGGCAACGTCATACCTCTTTTCACGTTATGCAGAGCTCTCGCGTTCAAAAGATGAATATAGGCTGCTCTCAAGTGAATTCCTCACAAATTGTGTTGATGATTTTCTTAATTTGAAGGCCAATTCAATTGTTGAGGAGCTGCGTCTGTGCGTCTTTGGTCATATTCATGTTCACCTGGATGATCATCGAGGAGCTGTTCGATTCGTCAGCGGACCAGATTGGTTCTCCGCTCCTAATGCGATGTCTTTTACTTCAGATGGGCAACTCAAGCGATCTTGGCTGCGTCCGAGCGAAATTATTCCAACGAGGTTTTGCTTCACTCCTGTGGGTGAAATTGCTCACAATCGCCAGCCATGATTGTTGTGGTTGGCAAGGGAATTTTCGGGTTAAGTGTCGCTGAGTTTCTCTCACGGCAACGGCAGAATAAGATTGTTGTTTTGGCATCCGATGAGCATGTTCCCGCATCGCGAGCAGCTGCAGCGAATCTTTCGACAAAGTCTCAAGTGTTTGCCCGCGACCCACATTTCGAATTGAAAATTTCAGGCAAGAAAAACTATCCCGAGTGGTTGAAAAGTCTTTGTCACGAAAGTGCGTCGTTTTCTTTGGAGGAATTGAACTCCAGCTTCGTATCTTCGAGAGGTCGAGACATCTTCTCTTCGGTAGAATTGGCCGACCGACAATGGAAGCGAGTTGTTCAACCGAAATCTGAAATTTCGGCACGTGGTTTACCGGAACAATCAGTTGTGCGTGTTGGAAGCCAAGAGATCGAGTATGGAGATGAGGCCTGGGTCGATGCTTCATTTCTGTTAAATCTTCTTGAGTCTGTCTGCAGATCTCGAGGTGTAGAGTTTAGGAATTGCGACGTGGCGAATCTCGCAAATCTCGAAGCAGAGTGTGTCGACGCTCAAAGTTTGATTCTTTGCACCGGAAGTCAGACTCCGCGCATTCTTCGAGCATGGAATTTGAACGAACTTCCGCCCTCACTCGGTAAAAGCCAACGTTGGTCGTACGGGGGAACTTTATCCATCGATATTCCAGGATGGCAGATGCCTGATGGAATTTCACTTCTAGAATACGTGAGCGCTGAAGCGCTTGAAAAGGTTACATTCAGTGGCAGTCACGGGAGGCTCTTTTGCTCGTCGGTGTCAGTTTCATTTGCCGATAAAGAGCATCAGAATCAGGCAGCAGAGGCAGATTTTTTTAAAACTGTAGCACAGCAGCAGTGTCTCATTGCAACGCTGCAAAAGGTTTTCAAAATTGAATTGGATCGCCATGAACACTATTGGAGATGGGGAGTGCGCTTAGGTTACGGCCATCGTGAGCTTGTCGTAGAGGCACTGCCCCATACATTCTCATTTGTGAGGGGGCCTTTGGTTATTGCTGCTGGGGCTCATAAAAGCGGTTTCCTTTTTGCGCCTGAAATTGGTTCTCTGGTCGGGCAAAAGTTGCAGGCTTGAAATTAATGGAACTGATTTAGACTGGCGGAGGTTGCTGTCAGTGAGAAGGAGGATGAGCCATGCGATTAGATCTGCGAGCTCTTTCGGTCATGATTTTTTCGTTGATTTCATTCGTTGCAAAAGCCCAAGATGCACAGCAAGGGTGGGGGCAAGATTCAGCACCCGCCGAGCAAGCTGAACGAGGCGCTCGAGCGTCAGAAACGACCGAAGACACCAATTCAAAACAAGGTGGTTTTCTCGGGATGGGTAGTCAGAAGCCTATGCAACGCGTGAGAGGAATTCCCCTACCAAATTCTCGCTCACCTCGCCCATTGTTTGCTTCTGCGCAGCCTGGCGGCGTGCGCGATGTGAGCCCTTCATTCGCAGCCAGGCGCAGTAAGCCAACGATCGGTGATTTGAGCACTGATTTTCCTGCACGGATGATCTATCTGAACGGAAAAAATGTGAGTTCAGTGCGCGACCAGAAGCTCGAAGGCGTGACTGTGCGCATCGATGCGAATGGAAACGTACATATTTCAGCCCCTCATTATGAAGTTCAGGAATCGACCCATTATCGGCCGCTTCTTCCTCATGATGTTCCTCGAGTGAGCAAGCCTGTGCCCGAAGCAGATGAACCGTTGCTTTCGGGGCGCTACAGCAAGCCCACTGTCAAATCGAATGAATCAAACCTCGCAACGCCAGGCAGCGTTCCACCCATTGAGACCGAAGGCAATGATTCGAGCGATGCAGCTGGATCATTGAAGCCTGGTGCAGATTCTTCAAAAACCGCTCCTGAAAAGCCGAGCGCAGAAGGGCAAAAGCTTTAAGCAAAGACCGTTTTTTGTTACGACACCCCCTCTTAGGCCAGCGAGGTTTGACGAGGGGGTGTTTGTCATGAAGTTAGAGTGCAGAACGCGATTGAGTGAATCTCAGCTAAATGCATTGCGCAGGCGTCGCAAAGATTTCATGAAATTGATCGGCAATGGAATTGCAATATTGTCCGCGGCCAAGCCAAGTGATAGTCCGGCAGGTGATCGCGCGACATATCGTCAGGACAGTGATTTTTTGTACTTAACTGGCTGCCCTGAACCCCAAGCCTTGGCAGTTTTCATTCCCCAGCATCCAAACTTTCAATCGCTGTTGTTTGTCAGAGAGCGCGATGCATTGAGCGAACTCTGGAATGGGCCAATGATGGGAGTCTCCGATGCTGGCGACATTCTTGGTTTCGATCAGGTTTTTTCATTGTCTGAAATGGAAAAGAAAATTCCCGAGTGGCTGGCGCATGCCGATACTATCTTTTGGGACTCGTCTCCCGAGCAGGAGTTCTTTGAGCAGCTGCGTCCGCTTTTGCAGGGGAGTCGATTGCGGCGAAACGGCGCTGAAATTCTCAATGTTCGCGACGTAATTCATGAACTCAGACTTTTTAAGGATGACGTTGAGCTTGAGGCTTTGAGGCGAGCCAATGCCATCGCTTCATCGGCCCACGAAGCTGCCATGCAATTCGTGCGTCCAGGGGTCTCTGAATTTCAAGTTCAGGCCGTTTTGGAATCGGTGATGCGCAGCACTGGTTCGTCTCAGTTGGGATATCCGAGCATTGTTGCTGGCGGCTCAAATGCTTGCTGTCTGCATTATAATCTAAATACGTGCCGATTAGACGAAGGCGATCTTCTTCTCATTGATGCTGGCTGTGAATGGGATTTTTATACAGCTGATATTACCCGAACGTTTCCTGTTTCTGGAAAATTCACAGGTGAACAAAGAGCTCTTTATGACTTGGTGTTAGAGTCACAAATCAAGTCTATCGCAGCCATAAAGCCCGGTGCCAAATTGAGCGAACTCAACGATTTGGCTGGGTGCATCTTGGCCGAGGGGCTCATTCATCTTGGCCTTTTAAAAGGCTCTGTTGAAGAAGTCCTCGAGAAAAAGCGGCACAAGGATTTCTTTCCTCATGGGCTTGGTCATTGGCTTGGAATGGATGTTCACGATGTCGGTCGCTATAGGATTAAGAATGTTGAACGTCCCTTGGAGCCTGGAATGTGCCTGACTATTGAACCGGGAATTTACGTTCAGCCTGGAACTGCTGACGTCGATCCGCGTTGGCACGGAATCGGAATTCGCATTGAAGACAACATTCTTGTGACGGCTAATGGATCTGAGAATTTTACTCCGTGTGCGAAAGCCACCTCCGATTTGGAGTCGTTAGTGGGAACAATGTCGCCTGAGTTGAGAACTTTTTTTAGGCCAAATTAGGCGGCGAAAGCTTTGCAGGTTTCCATGCAGTCTTTGCATGCTTCAAAACATTCTTTGCACTGAGCATGGTGGTGAATGTGAGGTTCGCACGCTTTCATGCATTTTTCACAGGCAGCAATGCATGCCTTTGCCTGAATCGCGCAGAGGTCGGAGCCAAGACCCGCAAGCCGGCTGAGAGCGTCCGACATTGCAGCGACTTCTAAGGCTGCTTGGGCGCATTCAACCATGTTTTTTTGACCTTGTGCGATCAGCGTGAAGCAATGTCCAACGCACATTTGCGCAACATGATTACAGTGCGCACCCGCATGATTGAGTTCGCTGAACGAAGGTTTGCCACTTTTCTTTTCAGATTTCTTCTCCGACTCGGCAGCTGCGTGGTGCGTTGAATGCTTTTTGGAGTGGTCGTGAGCTTTCTTTTCCGCTGCCAGTGCAACAGAATTCTTTCCAACAAGAAAAGCACCGGTTGTTGCTGCAAGAATTTTGAGTGAATCGCGACGTTCCATAGGTTCCTCCGTGAACATGTTAAGTTGAGATTCAGTGAAGGAGCGAATCATGCCAGAAAATCCGACCGTAAGGAAACAACTCTTAGTTTTGGGAAATGGCTACGTAGGGAGGGCTGTCTTTGATGCGGGAAGTGAGCAACAAGACGTTGTTGTCACAAGTCGAGCTGGGAGCAGTGTTGCCGCGGGCACTCCCGAGCATCCGCTCTTGTTTGATTTGCAACGCAAGGAAACGTGGGCTCTTGCAGCATCATTTGACTTCATTCTTTGGACATTTCCAGCGGCGCGAAATTTTGAAGAGGTCGATCTTGCGTTGGAGTTTTTTGAAACGATGGGGCTTGCCAATAAGAGCGTTATGGTTCTTGGAAGCACTTCGTGCTTTCTGAATAAAACTCCCGGTGAGCTCGTAAATGAAGATTATCCACTCGATTTCAATCAACCTCGGGTGGTTGCCGAGGAAAGTCTTCGACAAAAATCGGCATTTGTTCTCTGCCTTGCTGGAATTTACGGCCCAGGGCGAGATCCTTGTCAATGGTTGTTGCGAGGGTTGATTAAATATTCCGACTCCTACATCAACCTGATTCATGTTGCCGACATAGTCCGCATCATTCAACGCTGGTGCGCGGGCTATAGCTGCAAGGGGCTACGTGTGGCAGCTTCAGACGGTCGGCATCGAATGTGGAAAGAAGTTTTGAATCAGCTCAAGGAACGCAACATACTGCCCTCTGATTACGAGCCGTTCGGTCAAATTGGTGGTGAGGCGCCGCAATCAAAACGAGTGAGTAATGAGAAACTCAGGCGAGAAATTTTTGCTGGGCCGTTTCATTTGTTTCCAGAAGATGGGCTCTGATTTTATTTGAAAACAGAGTCGAAGAGGCCTTGTTTTTGCCACAGCTCAAACACTTTGCCACCTGGCAGGAAGTCGGCATGGGGTGAGTTACTGTCAATGAGCCCTGAAATCCACTCACTTGCAAAGACCTCTATAGCTTCGGAATTCTTTCGCGGAGAAAGGCCACAATAAAGGTAGCAGAAAGTATCAGATGTTCGGCCTTCAAAATCGCAATGGCTTGCGGATTTTAAGCGGAATCCGAGGGTTTGAAACCGGCCCGATTCCAGAAGTGGCAAGACATTACCATCTGCGTTGCATCGGCTCGGCTTAGCGAGAATTGTAAAATACGGCACATTGAGTCGAGGGCCGAGTTGTTGCTCAGGTAGTTGTCCCACAACAGGATCAAGCAGCAAAACACCGCGCAATTTTTGCTGATCGTTCTCAATCAGAGCTGCGACACGACTTAGAAATCTTGCGCCTGCGGAAAATCCGGCGAGAATTAGCTTCTCGGGTAAAGGATTTCCGCCCGGATCTTTCGTCTTTTGTGAAAAAGCTTTCGCAAACACTTCGGGAAAAAGTGGATCAAGAAATTGCTCATCGGTGATGTCTGGCAGAACAACTCCAACGTCACGCAGAGTCAGAGCCTTGGCGAGCGACATCATGTTTTCGGCATGGCGCATCATCCCGTGTTGCAGAAGCACCACAGCGCGAGGTGCTGATGGGCTTTTTTCTGGCATGAGCCATGTCAGAGGGAGTCTGGAACCATTGTCCAGATTAAGATTGTCCTGATATTTATTGCCCGCTGCCGCAAAAGACTCAGAAGCAGTTGAACACATCATCGACGTTGCGATGAACAACAATTTGAGACTCAACTTCATATCGCCACCTTGAGGCACCGTTTGTTCTTTTTTAAGACTCTTCTTCCAATGATCAAAAAGCCAAAATGGAAAAAAGTCAAAGAACGAAAATAGATAAGCTGTTTTGGGTGATGATGTGGCAACTTGAGCGAGTCATTTGTTCCAAAGGGTTTTTAATCTTTCCTTGAGGCGCGACTCAACTCCTTCATCGGAGGGGCGATAAGCGGCACCAAGTCGATTTCGCAGAGCTTCAATGTTTTTTGGGAGATATTGATCGCGAATGAAGCTTCCCGGAAAGTTATGCGGATAACGATATTTTTCGTGCCCTTTGAGTACGATATGTTGCGGCGGAGTCACATTTTCTCGCACATGTGATTCTGCTTTCCACCAGCTCTCTACCGACTCGAGGGCAATTAAAAGTCGATTGCTTTTTACTGTAGACGATAAGTAACAAATAGCCTGTGCGATGGCATAGCGGCCTTCTGGAAATCCCACTTTTTCGAATGCTTCAAAACAATCGAGAGCGATACGCAGAGCCGAGGGGTCGGCATTTCCGATGTCTTCGCTTGCAAAAATAATGCAGCGACGCAGGAGGAAAAGTGGATCTTCTCCAGAAGAAAGAGCCGCGTGTGCATAAAAGAGAGCTGCATCAGGATCTGAGCCGCGCATGCTTTTTATCATGGCACTTGCATAGTCGTAGTGAGATTTTGAGGTCCAGGCCCGGAGTTGTCCTGCAACCAGGTCCTTTTCGGCTTCTTCGCTGGATGCACTTATTAGACCTTCAACAAGATTTAGCCCTAATCTTACATCTCCCTCACAACGTTCTGCTATTGTTGGAATCCAGTGCGTTTTCATCCGTTCAATTTTTTCAGATTCAAGTGCCATCGATGCGAATAAGGGATGACCCGAGAGTGCACGAGCCAAAAGCGATTCTAGTTCTGCTGGTTTTGGAGGATGAACTCTCAAAGTGCGAACGCGGCTCAAAATTGCCGGGCTCAGAACTCCGGCTGGGTTTTCTGTTGTCGCGGCGAGCAACCAGCACGCACCTGATTCCAGTGTGGGAAGGAGAAGGTCTTGCTGCGGCCTCGTAAGACGATGAATTTCGTCTATAAAAAGCAGTCCACCGCCATGGAGAGCTTCAATTGCTTTCTTAATTTCACCCATCCCATCTCTGACGGCGGAGAGCTGCTTGAAAGGCGTCTGTGCCTGTGATTCGGCGAGAAGAAGCGCGAGTGTTGTTTTTCCGCATCCCGGCGGGCCCCAAAAAACCAAATGGGCACGACGCCCGGATTTCCAAGCCTTGAGGTCTTGCTCCCACAGTCGCTGTGCATGACCCGCAAGATTTTCAACGGTTTGGAGGGTTGGGCGGAGTGCATCGGCCCAGGGAGTTATCTGAAACACAAAGTCCTCTCCCAACAATGAGCTTACCCCCAAGATTTCCTCAGGATTGCCATGACTCTCGCGAAGTCGCAAGGTTTAGGGGATCGAGGATTCGCTCGCCGAGAGACGGGTGTGATTCTTACACGTTTGAAAGGTTTGACCCTCGGCCCTCCAATGTTTCCAACGACAATCATAGTGTTTGTGTGCGTTGAACAGGAGGAGGTGCGATGAACGAGGCGGAAAGGGTTTTCAAACTCAGGATTATTGAAGACTGCGCCCAAACGAGGTCCATCGAGCTCAACTGTATGACGTCGGTGGGTGAGCTTTGGCAGGGAAAGGGACGAGTGCCGGTTGCCGGAGTTATGACCTACCGAGGACGTGTTGATGCGGTCATTACCTTTTTTGTCGATCAGTTTTTAAGCGATGAAATTTTTCAGCCAGGCGACTCTCTCGTGCTGGCACCCGAGAATGGTGAGGCCACTATTTTGCTTGCGCGTCGAAAAGGCTCAGCGTGACTTGAGAGAATGTCCCGCGAGGTCGAGAAGCTTTTGCGCTTCCAAGATCAAGGCTTCGGGGGAATTGTCCTCTGCCCGCTTGGTTTTTTGTAACGAAAGCAAATCGGATGGTGACATTCGAAGTGCTTTGGCGATTTCTTCAAGCACATCTAGTGACAAGTTCTGCGGCTCTGTTTCTAGCCGAGATAGATAGCGAATTGAAATTCCTGCTCGGCGAGCAAGCTCGGCTTGGGTGAGCCCCATCTGTAGACGAATTGATTTAACTTGCTTTGCTACGATATGTTTCAGCGCCATCGGCGATTTGCTCCAAAACCAATTATATTTCACTTCGTTTGAAGCCTACGCGAGAATCACAATGGCGAAAAGAGAACTATCGTGACTCAACTGCAAGATAGTGCTGGAAGATTTGAGAGATGCGCGTCACTAGCGGAAAACTTTAAAGTCGCCCGGTTCAGAAATAAATATAGATTATCTTACTGTTATTTCTCCAATAAGAAAAGAATTAACCGGAAAAACGCAGGAAAAGGCTAGAAAATACTCCGACTCGAAACCAAGTGGAAACTTTGTTCCTTCGGACGTGATTTATAAGATATTCTCTGGAGCGGGAAAGGGGACTCGAACCCCCGACCCTCGCCATGGCAAGGCGATGCTCTAGCCAACTGAGCTATTCCCGCATTCAGAAAATCTTCGATGGAGCGGGAAAGGGGACTCGAACCCCCGACCCTCGCCATGGCAAGGCGATGCTCTAGCCAACTGAGCTATTCCCGCTCGAAGAGATGCCGTGTTACTTGACCCTGACGTTGTTTGTCAAGTCTGAATCCAAAGGTCATATTGGTCTTGTTGGATAGGCCCTTTTCAAGTGTCGTTGGGGTGTTGCCCTGCGACCATCACCAGTACTGGAATTTCTGAGGATGTCTCACTTGGAACAACGTTGGAGAGTTTTTGGACAAAAACTTTGCATTCGAGTGGCATGGCATTTCCTTGCATTTGGGTTCGTCTGGATAGCTCTCATTTTATTTCATGGAACCCCGTCGCTTCGAAGTGGTTTGCATTCTGCAAAATTGAATGAGATTTTTTTTATTCTGTTGGCGGATCTGCGGATTGGTTTTTTACCTGGCGTGTTGGCTCTTCTTTGTCTTTCGCTCGCTTGGACTTGCCTCGGCACTGCGACCACAACCCGAACCTCCGTGCTCGTTGCCACGCTCTCAACCGCAGTTGCGGCGGCCTTTTCACGGTTTCCAATTCCTGAGCAGGCCTCTGGTTGGCTCATCTGGGCGGGAACCCAAACTCCAAGAGGCATGCAACTTTTTTTCATTTTCGGGTTAGCAGCTTCATCTGCGGTTATTCTTGTTCGACATATGACTCTGCGATATGGAACCCTTGCGATTGACGAGCGGCTTGCTCTGACGCCAGAAGACGAAGACTTTGCATACCGTGATCTCGTGCAGTCAATGGCCAAGTTTTTGGGTGTTTTGCTTTCTGCTGGTGTGCTTTGGTCGATTGCGGATATTCGTCCGATACCCGCTGTTGCGCAAGCTGATGAAAGAGAATTGCGACCTTCGGTTGTTCTCTTGGCCACCGACAATTCCGAGCGGCTAGAAAACCTCAAGCAGGTGTTGGGCCCTGCGCAATTCAACTCCTGGGTGATCTTCGGAAGTCCAGTGACCGATGCAAAATTCGATGAAATTCTCCAATGTCGATATCCAATTCGTCTGATGGGCGGAGCTCCAGCCGTTGCAAGGAATGCGAGTCGAGACACCAATGAATATCTTGTACCTTCTGCACTCGATGTGGCGGGATATTCTGTAAGCCTTTTGCATGCGGTTTCGCCAGGTGAACTCAGCCAGTCCCTAAAAATGCTGTCACGGGCATACGCCCACATTCGGCTGCTCAGAAGTTTTGGGCTCCTTTTACCTTCACGAGTTTTTCATACGCCTGATGTTCAGCTGGCACAGATGCGCGAAGCTTTTTCTTCTGCTGTAAGCCGCGGAGAACCTGCGTTCATGACCGCATCTTTACTTTCTTTTGATCGCTTGGCACCTAATTCAATAGACTCAGCCGAATTCAAAACATTTTTGGAAGTTCTCTCGCAGCAGGGTTGGCTGTCCAATGTTATGTTTGTTGTGCTCGAACTGCCTCCGCCGAGGCTGGGTAAAGCCAGCATGGATCTTTCTCTTCAAACCACCACTGCGCGGGTGACGGTTTGGATGCCTGCTAGGATGTCTGATTTAACCCCTACAACATTCCCTTTTCGCTTGATTCGAGGAATAGACCTTGGTGCAAGCCTCGCGGCCAGGCTCCGATTGTCTGGAATAGTTTCACAGTGTGATGGTGCTGCTCTGTTCGATTTGACCGAGCGCCCCTCCCTTTTTCCGCTTGAACTTGTTTATCAAGAGTATGATTCCGGCAATCAAAATTCAGTCTTTCGTAAGCGTGGATGGTTGAGCTCAGAAGGCTATAGACTCGAGATTCATGAGTCTTCCGAGGGAGCGATTTTCCATGCTTTCAAATTTTCAATGCAATCTTTGCTAAACCGGAACACGTGGCAGCCAGTTCAAGAGTTTCCACTTGCAGAGCAAAGCATCGTTCTCGAACTCAACAGGCAGCTAGACGATTTCTTGAGAAGCTCGGGGGTTGAAATATTGAATCTTGGTGATGGTCGCGTTGCCTACTCAGAGCAGTTTCGAAGAATTCGATTGCTCGATAAGTAAATCTAAATTGAGGATGTGAGTGCAGAAAAAATGGATTAAAATTTCAGAAGTCTTCCTGCGTGCCATGAGAGCGGCCATCAGTCAGGCGTTAGGTCGTTTAACTCTCTGGCTGTATTGCCATGGCGTTAATCTCCCTTGGACCGCATGGGCAGAGCATTCTGTTTCGAGCCCCACGCTCGAGCGATACCGTCGAAGAGCTTTGGTGTCACAGCTGCGGTCTCAGCGGTTTAGAATTGCCCGTGGTCCCTTTTTCCTCCGTTCTTCTCTCGACATTTTTTTTGTATTCATACGGTACATGCAATTTCCGACGTTTCTTGCAATCAAGGTTTCTGCCGCGCTGTGCATTTGTCTTTTGCCATTTGTCCTCTTTTTTTCCATCAGAATCTATCTTCCGGTGGAAAAGAGAATCGCTCGAATTCAGCCTCACTTGAATCTGCAGGTCGTGCATTCCTCAGAAGCAATTGTTCCTCGAGCGGTTGTTCTCTCTAATCCGGAAAATGTTCACAAAGGCAATTCATCTGCTCTGCAATTGAGAGAGAATTCTTTCTTCTCATTTCGTATGCTGGATGCGAGCACCAGTGAGGGTATTTTGACACAAGGCGAGGGGAGCGCTCACGAAGAATCACGTCGAGGTTGGCGACTCTCTCCGGCTTCAGAATTACTTTTTAAATTTGTCCCTCAGTCCGAACAGAGAGTGCTCAGATTACGCTTTCGTCCGATTCCTAACCGCCAACAATCAGCGCAATGTAAATTACAAATTATGACTGATGTTGGAAAGGTTTTATTTGCGACGACTTTTGATAGTCGAATCGCCTCGAGACATCTTCTGCTAAAATCTCCCCTAACTCGAAATTTACAAGAAAAACTGATGCCTGATTTCGCGATGAATCGAGCGACCCTTTCTTCGAGTCCAATGTCGTTGTCTATGTCTGCAGGCGAGCAAAATATCAGATTTAGAATCGAACGAATGGATGATCAAAATGATTCCGAGGCGTGCTCTGCATTGCTTCATGGTTTTGAATGGGTTGGTGGACGGAAGATGTCTTCGAATTCGTCGTCCAAGAGATCTCTGATGTTTATGATTTTCAATAGCCTAAATGCAGATGTTGCTGGAGATCCAAAGCTCATGCCTTGGTTTTCAAAATTTCTCAGCGCGCCAGATACACTGCAGTTCACTCAACATCATGCTGTTGATGTGCGACAGGGCGAATCATTCAAGACACTGCTTGGAATTGGCAGTGATTTAGGCTCTTCGGGGACTGCCGATGTTGCGAACGCTGAGAATTTTCATCTCATTGAAAAACTGAGGTCCAGGGGATATCGGGTTATTGTTCTTGGGTCAGTTGATTCGGTGTCCCAACAAATCGAGAGTTTCATACCCGACGTTACAATTAAAATTGACAATACAACCTATGAGCCGCGCCTTGCCCTGGCGCAAATGTTCAATGTTTTGGCTGAAGAGGGAAGCTCTCCTTTGCTGGTTGTGGTTCGGTTAAAAGGGATGTCGGCGCCTTGGCGTCCTTACTTTTCTGATTTGAATTTGCGCGATCTTTTTCTTGGAGGCGATTCCCGTGGGGTTATGGATGCTATGATTTACTCGCACCTTAAAACTCTGGACAGAGAACTTTCCTATCATTTTACGGAACTGGAAAAGCTAGGATTGTTCAAGAAAATGGATCTTGTGGTTTCTGCTGAGCGAGGATTTGATCTGGGAGCGAACCTTACGAACCAAGAGCAAGCAAAACCAACATTCAGCCCTGAACTTCTTCTGAACGAAGAAACCCTGCGTGTTCCGTTAGGTGTTTCTCTGGCTGATGTTCCGAGTGATGGGTTGCCACTTCATCTCAAAAATCAAAACGTCATCAGTTCACATAATGACCTTTTCAGGAGTCTCTGGGAGGGGCTGGGGATCAGTGATGCAAAGTTCCCCTCAGAGTCAAAAAGGCTTTGGAAACGAAATGACCTCATGTCTTCCCGCTATGGACGCCAAGGCTTAGGTTTCAAGGAAACCGAATTTGTGATGCGGATGATTCCCGTTCGGAGCAAAATTCAGGAAGGTGTTCTTTTTGCTGATCCGGATTCAGCTGGGGGCTTTTTGAAATATGTTTCGCAGCCCTTGCCAAGTCGAATTTATGCGCCAGATGCATATGGATGGCCTGAGAAGTTGAGCTTGAATTTTCGATCAGGAGAGCAATTCAGGCAAGTTTCGCGACGCGGGCAAAAAGAAGAGGTGATTTTGAGGGTTAACAGTCGTTTTGTCAGAGAAGCCCGGCGGGTCATTCGGCAAGAACGCAGATTTCCGCTTCGTCTGAGAATCACGGCGGATTCTGAACAGAGGCTTGATCTCACGTTTGAGGAAAAGTCACAGGGTCAGTCGAGCCTTCTTCCTGTTTTAAGGCAGGGTTTGAGCATAACGTCGACGAAAACGGACCCTCAGACTTTCGTGCACAGAATTGTCGGGATGGTCTCGCAAGGGGAATCTTTTGACCTCAACGGTAGCGGAAACTCTTTTCGTGTTGTGGAGAATCGAGGCGAGGGGGCTCTTGTTGCTTGTCCTGAGGCTCTGGTATTTTCTGCCGAAGCATTGAACTCTGCCCTCACTCAAAAAACAGTTTGTATGCTCGAAACGCCTGAGGAAGAAAGATTGGCTCAGCTTAAAAAATCCGGTAGAAAGTCAATTTCATTTTGGCTGGTGGAAGATGAAAACCAAATCTGCAAGCTCCAAGAAAACAGCGGAAGCGAAGCCGAAGACTACTCGGAATGCCTCGAGGCGGCGCCTCACGAGCCAGGACGCAGGTGATATTTTTAGGGAACTGCACAAGCTTTGGCCTGATGCGCATTGTGAACTCGAGCATAAAACACCTTTTCAGCTTTTGTTGGCGGTCGTGCTAAGCGCACAAACAACTGATAAGGCGGTCAACAAAGCTCTTTCTCCACTCCTTGAAAAACAACCAGGTTTTGCACCATCTGATCTTGTTAATCTTGGCGAGAAAAATTTTTTGAACTTGATAAAAAGTATTGGTTTGGCGCCCACTAAAGCTAGAAATTCGGTCGCCCTTGCCAGGCAGCTGTTGGCTTTGCATGGTGGTGATGTACCAATGGACAGGAGGTCTCTTGAAGATCTTCCTGGAGTTGGAAGAAAAACAGCAAACGTGGTTTTAAACGTGATTGGTGGTCTTCCTACAATGGCAGTGGATACCCACGTTGCGCGCGTTTCGGTTCGGCTCGGACTTGCTCGCCCCACGGAAAATCGTCTGCAGATCGAGAACGATCTTCTTCAAATTGTCCCAGATGAATGGGGAGTTCAAGCTCACAACTTGCTCATTTTTCATGGGCGATATCATTGCACCGCAAGAGTTCCGAGATGTGAAATTTGTCCGGTGAAAAGCCAATGTAGAAAAAATGGAGTGCGCTCGGAAAGTGGCGAAAGGTAGGGAGCAGCTGTGCGGTGTTAGATACTCCAGCCGCAAAGCTGCTCGCTTCTAGGAAAAAGAGTTTTAGACATTGAAAAGGAAATGCATAATGTCGCCATCTTTGCACACATATTCTTTGCCTTCTTTTCTGTAGAGGCCTCCTTCGCGGACCTTCGCTTCACTTCCAAGTTTGAAAAGTTCTTCGCTGGCGTATACTTCAGCGCAAATAAATCCTTTTTCGAAGTCAGTGTGGATGACACCGGCTGCTTGCGGAGCTTTGGTGTTTTTTTGGATAGTCCAGGCACGAACTTCCTGAACTCCAGCAGTAAAATAAGTTTGCAGTCCGAGAAGTTCATAACCTGCTCGAATTAATCGATTCAATCCGGGCTCTGTTTGGCCGAGTGATTCAAGATACTGTTGTGCTTCTTCAGCATCGAGTTGTCCTAGCTCTTCTTCAAGTCGAGCCGAAACCACTACAACTCCAGAGCCTTCTTTGGCTGCAATGTTCTTAACTGTCTGTACGTGTGTGTTTGAGGCACCGAAATCTGCGAGATCAGATTCTGATACATTCGCCGCATACAGCACTGGTTTAGCGGTAATTAAATGCAACGTTTTGAGAAACTCTAGTTCATCTTCGTTGCAACTCGGAAGGAAAGAGCGTGCTGGTTTAAGTTGCTCGAGGTGATCCCTTAAGCGAGTTGCAACAGCATGACTCAACAATACTTTTTTGTCATTTCCTTTGAGCGATTTCGATAGACGATCCGCGCTCTTTGTTACTGTCTCGAAGTCGGCATAAATGAGCTCGGTGTTTATTGTGTCGATGTCTCGAGCCGGATCGGTGCTGCCATCAACGTGAATGACATCGCCGTCTTCAAAGCATCGAACAACGTGCACAATTGCATCGACTTGTCGGATATGGCCAAGGAACTGGTTTCCCAAGCCCTCCCCACGACTTGCTCCGCGAACAAGTCCTGCAATATCGACGAATTCAATAAAGGTGGGAAGAACACGTTTACTTTTGATGATTGCATCAATTTTGGTGAGGCGTTCGTCTGGGACTGCAACTCGGCCCACATTGGGGTCGATTGTGCAGAAAGGATAGTTTGCGGCCGCGGCGCCTGCCTTGGTCACAGCATTAAACAAAGTTGACTTCCCTACGTTGGGAAGTCCGACGATACCGCAGTTGAAGCCCATGATTCCTCCCGGGGGTTTTCCGCTCTATTCATAGGGTTGTCCATACCGCCCGGTCCTGAAGGTGGCAAGCTTTGTTCACACCATTGACAGACTCGGAGAGAGTGCTAAAGGGTTGAATCTGACTTCGAGGCCGAAGGTTGCCAGAAATGTATTTTTTGGTCTCCTCGTCAGCTTAAATCAAGCTGTTCCTCTTTGTATTTACCGAGGTTGTAGAGAGAATGGACACAACTCAGCAGTCGATTCAGGAAGCTAGTAAAGCAAGGTCCGGTGCAGAGGCGGGAAGCCTCGAGACCGTTCGCGTCGCACAGGGTGGTCGCACCGTTGAAGGTGCGTCTGCGTCTGATGCGAGCATCGCAGAGATTGACAGCTCTGTTGGGCTTCTCGAGCAACTCAACATGCCACCCTGTCCCGAGCACCTCCGTGCGATGCTGGAAGAAACCAGCCTCGAGCAGCTGGTGTTCTGGAAGTTGCAAGGATTGTTCGAGCGCTTCGATGACGAACTACCTGCAAACATCTTGAAAACAGTTCTCTCTCACGTAGAGCGTCCTCTGTTTGCCCTCGTTCTTAAAAAGACACGTGGTAACCAGTCAAAGGCAGCTGACGTGCTTGGATGCAACCGAAACACCTTGCATCGCAAGTTGAAGGGCTTCAGTATCCAGCCGCGTGATGTGCGCAAGGTTCTCAAGACCCGCAATCGTCGCAGCATCGCTGATCTTTTGAACGAACTCGCTGACTAATTGACCGACGTCTCGTCGACTGGGGCGGATTTATGGCGCAACTTGAGGAAAGACGTTCCAAGAGCGCTTTGAATCTACCTCATTCTCTTGAGGCAGAGGTCGCCGTTATTGGTGCGCTTCTCACCAATCCTAGCTCCGCAGTTGAGCAAACTGAAAAGCTCATGCCTGAGTATTTTTACGTCGAAAGTCACAGGATAATCATAGAGGCCTGTCGCGAACTTTTATTCGAAGGCGTGCCTCCCGACCTTGTGAACGTTCACGAAAAACTTCGATTTCACAACCGCCATCTGGCCGTCGGTGATTTTGATGGTCTTCGCCAGTTCATGAACTATGGAGCCAATTCCGAGAATATTGGGTATTGGCTCGACGTTGTTAAACGTTTCTGGGAACTGCGCCTCGTCGTCGAGAAATGTTCCGATCTCGCGACTCGTGGGCGTCGAGTCGCAGAGGCGAGCGTCGAATCTTTCCTTGCTGAAGCCGAAGAAACATTCATGCAGCTTGCTGCAACGCGCGGTCATACGGGCCTCACCCCAGCATCTGTCGTTGTGCGCGATACCATTCGTGATCTCAGCGATTTGATGAACAACCCTGGAGGCATGACCGGTGTACCTACGGGCTTTACCGATCTCGACACTATCACAGCCGGGTTTCAGCCAAGCGACCTCATTATCCTTGCAGCGCGTCCGGCAATGGGTAAAACATCATTGGCACTCAATTTTGCACAGTTCGCTGCAATTGGCGCAAAGAAAAACGTTGCAATCTTTAGTTTGGAAATGAGCAAGCATCAATTGATGCAACGTATGCTCTCCACAGCTGCCCGAATTGAGTCGCATCGATTTCGTGATGGTAAGATGTCTGCGGAAGAGCTTCACCGACTCTATCCTGAAGCCGCAAATTTCAATACCGATTGTTTAATGATTGACGACACGCCGAGCATTAGCCTCCTCGATCTGAGAAGTCGTTGCCGACAAATGAAACGCGAAAAGGGCTCAGTCGATATGATTATCATCGACTACCTTCAGCTCATGACGGCCGGAACGAATCTGGGTTCCAAGTCGTCGCGTGAGCGCGAAGTGAGTATGATAAGCCAGGGACTGAAAGCTCTTGCGAAAGAACTTTCCTGCCCCGTGGTTGCTCTTGCACAGTTGAACCGAGGTTTGGAGCAGCGCCCTGACAAACGTCCTCGGGCTTCTGACCTGCGAGAATCTGGTTCAATCGAGCAGGATGCGGATATGATCATGTTTATCTATCGCGATGAGTATTATCAAAACGACTCGCCCGATAAGGGAATTGCTGAAGTGATTATTGGCAAGAACCGCCACGGTCCAACTGACACTGTAAAACTGGCCTTCCAAAGCGAATTTACAGCCTTTCATAACTTGGCGAAAAGCTACTAAAAGGCATTCAACAGGAATGCGATTCTTGTCATGAGTTCCTGCCTATTCACTGGTTTGCTCATGTGTTCGTTGAACCCTGAAGCCAAACTTCTCTCTCTGTCTTCGCGCATGGCATGAGCACTCAGTGCAATAACGGGCCTCGTGAAGCCGTGTTGTCTCAAAAAGGTAATGGTTTGATAACCATCAAATTCGGGCATTTGAATGTCCATCACAATAAGATCGTATTCTTTTTCGAGTGCCATCTTGGCACCGCTCATGCCATTTTCAGCATGGTCGACAGATGCGCCTGCGTGCGTCAGGAATCGCTGAACGATCAGCCGGTTGTCAGGCGCATCATCGACCACGAGAATTTTTTTGCCATCGAGGCGGGGAGTTTTTTGGTTTTGCAACGAATCAGCTTGTTTTTTTCGCTGGCCATCGAAAGTATCTTCAAGCTTTAAGCGCGCAGCGGGTCCGATGTTGAGGCTAATCTCGAAACTGCTTCCAACGTCTGGTGTGCTCGACAACAATTGCAGGTCACCGCCAAGCAGCCGTGCCAACCTTCTTGATAGAACCAATCCGAGGCCCGTGCCTCCAAATCGACGCCTTGTTGAACTGTCGCCCTGCACGAACGGGTGAAAGAGACGCGACTGCTGTGCCTGGTCGAGGCCTGGGCCCGTGTCAGTGATTGTCAATTTCAACTTGGATGTCTCGGCGTCGAGTTCTGTACTCACACAAATTGTTACGCTTCCGCGTGTCGTAAACTTAACCGCGTTGCCAATAATATTGATGAGAATTTGCCGAAACTTGGTTCCATCGGTCCGAATAGTTTTCGGAAGAAGTCCTATAGGTTCAAGATTCATGGCAACTGCCTTTTCGCGTGCTTGAAGCCCTAAGAGTGTGGTTACATCTTCGACGAAGCCCAAGAGTTCTATTTCTTCCTCTTCCAATTCAAGCTTTCCAGCTTCAACTTTGCTGAGGTCCAATATCTCATCGATAATCTTGCCCAGCTGACGTCCGTTTCGCAGAATTGCCTTAAGCGCAGAATTTCGTTCCTCTTCCGAATTTTGAAAATCTCCAATTAATTCTGCGAATCCCATAATTGCACCCAAAGGCGTTCTAATTTCATGGCTCATGTTCGCTAGAAATTCACTCTTCGCGTTATTGGCTGCATCGGCTTCTTCCTTAGCCTTTTTCAGAGCAATCTGCGCAGTTTTGCTTTCCGTAATATCTTCCGAAACACCTACAATTCGGTGCACACGATTCGATGAGTCGCGAACTGCAAAAGATTTAAATTTCAACCATTGTAGTTGTCCATTTGGACCCATCGCGCGAAGTTCAACAGTCGAATCGTGCCCTATGGTCAAATCACTCATGAAAGTGCGCGCGAGTGTGAGGTCAGAGGGGTGTACTTTACGCAGGATGTCAGAAAAGAAGGTTTCACTGGTGTTTGGGTCGATACCAATGAGTGCCTTGAAAACTGGACTGACGTAAACAAGCTCTGCAGCGCGAACGTCATAAATCCAAAATGCTTCCTTAACATTCTCAGATAATTGCTCAAATCGTTTTTTCCATTCGTGCAGTTCTTTTTCTTCGCGTTTGTAGTTGCTCACGTCGCGAAGCACAACACAGTAGTTTTTACTGTAAGGCGCTTCGGCAGGCAATGAAGTGATAAGAACATTGGCCCAGAAACCAGTTCCGCTTTTTCTAATTTTTCGAGTGACTTCTTCGTGATGAAGAGTTTGGTCAGCTTGTGAGAGCGAATTCAAAATGTGTCCTGATAAAAGTTCTGCGCGAGGACTCAGAATTGAAATGTGCTGACCTTTAAGTTCTGTTTCTGCATAGCCGAGCAAAGGTTCAATAGCTTCGTTGCAAAATTGAATGTATCCGTCTTCACATAGAATAAAAATCGCCGCGTCCTTGACCCCACTCAGCAGGCGTTTTGTTCTTGCTTCGCGATCGCGCAGAGCCTGAATGACTGTTTGAAAGAGTGTGACGTCCTCGCAGGTCCCAAGGATTGTTACTTCATCTGAACTTAATTCACTTTGCCCTTCTGACTGAATTGGTAAATCCCTTGATATGGAAGTGAGTTTTAATTGCAGCCAAAGCCAGTCGCCGTTTTCTCCGCTCACACGCACTCGGGTTTCGAGAGTTCCACGTTTCAGGCCCCTGATGGCGCCAAAAAATTCAACCACGTTTCGCCCGTCATTGGGATGCACCCAATGTGGAGCTCTGCCGAGCTTAAGGTTCTCTAAGTCAACCAAGCGCACTGATGAAAAGACTTTTCGGCAGGTCGCATTTGCAAAAATCAACTTGCCTTCACGGTTCATTGTAAAAACAGCCATGGGTAGATTCTCGGCCCAGCTACATTCTAAATTCGAAGCTGCAATATCAGATTTAGTATTAATACTGGCCCGGAACTTCTTGAGAGATTTCCGCTCGGCAAGTTTTTTCACTCCGAGCGCGCAGGCGGCCCCGAAAACAAAGCCGAGAAGCACTGCGGCCAATGTGGCCATGGTCATAAGACGGTCCTCAGAAATTCGCCCCCGGTTCTTAAGCGACCGGCTTGCCTGCGGGTAGCACGAGCTTGCGAATTTATTCAACAAAAAAGCGCCTATTGGGCTTAAGTTGTACGGGAAAATCAGTTTCTTTAGGCGTGTTTGACTGCGCTGGTGGGCTTTAAATTTCGTGTTGTCAGGAAATTGAGACTTGGCTTGTACAGTTTTCATTTGGTGTGGCCGAAACCAAACGTGGCTTATTTTGTCGGAGAGATTCAACTTGCAGGAAAAGGTGGAAATAGTCTGGATTTATAGACCGTTGGGGGTTCCGATAGGTGCCCGAGCCGACCACGGGCTGAATCTGATCATGCGCGAGGGACGTCTCGATGAAGTTCGCTCCGCGCTGGAGCTTGTTTCCTCCGGAAAAGAAAAACATAGCATCATATTTGTCCTAGAGCCTCGGCAATTGCTGAAGCTCAGAGAAGAGATTGTTGAATCTTTTCAGTCAATTTCTGCGAACGGCAGGATCGGATTCATGTTGGTCGAAGGGGCCGAGCAGTGTACCGTTAGAACCCGGAAAAAGCTGAGACTTTTGGAATCGGGTGGATGGCTCCTCGGGACTGTTCGACAACCATACACATACAACGTTTTGATGAGTGACATTCAGAGGGCGGCTCACAACCTCATTGTTTTGGCGAGTCAGAATGACCTCTCTGGACTCCTTGCTCTGCGAGACAATGAAGCTCGTGCGATTAACGAGATTGGCATGGCCATGACGAGTCATTCGTCGGTCGACAGTATGGTGCGTCTCGTTCTTGAGAAAGCAATCGACTTGTCGTCAGCAGATGCAGGTTTTCTGTTGTTACGGGAAAACCTGGGTGCAACTCCGAGAGAGGGTGGTCCAGAGTTGCGCTTGTTAAGATCGAGTGGAAACCGATTCTTTCAAAAATCGAGAATCTGCAAAAGTCAGAATTTAAAGCTCAACAGCGATTTGCTTGACCCAAGCCGCAATGCATCTATTTCTTACGTCTTAAACAATTCGGTTGGACTTGTTTGGGAGGACGGTTGGAACGGTCCCATTCCCAATGGGGCCAGTGCATCTCAATGCGCGCAAGTTTCTTTACCTGTGCTGCAATTCGAATACGATCCAAGGAACTATCGAATTCTGAGCTACTGTCTGTTTCCATTTCGAACGCCCTCCGGCGAGGTGGTTGGATTCATATTGTTGGTCAATAAAAAGTCGAAGAAAAACGTTTTCTTAGATTCGCTTTCAGATGTGAATCAGCACGTGACGCCATTTAACAATCACGATCTGAATTTACTGGAAGCCTTGGCTGCACAAGTGGGAGTGTCGCTCGATCACGCACGTTTGATTCAAGACCTTAAGAAAGTTTTTGAAAGATTTGTTGAGGCCAGTGTTGTTGCAATTGAGTCACGAGATCCTTCCACCAAAGGGCACAGTGAGCGAGTTGCTGTTTTGACGTTGGGCCTCGCGGAGGCTGTCAATTCGACTTCAGAGGGGCAGTATTCGTCTGTTTTCTTCAACGCAAGTCAGCTTTACGAAGTAAAGTATGCAGCATTATTGCATGATTTTGGGAAAATTGGAGTTCGCGAAGAAGTTCTGCAGAAAAAGAAGAAGCTCCAGCAATATGAGTTGGATATAATTCAGGAGCGTTTCAGTAGTCTTGAAAAGCAGCTCAAACTCAAGTGTCTTGAAGATTATCTTGAGAGGCTTATGAGTCGTGGACAAATTCCGAGCGCTGAAGACCTCGCAAGAATTCAATTGGATGTTATGGATATTTCAAAAAAGTTGAAAGGATATTGGGAGAATATCGTTGAGGCCAATGAGCCGTCGGTAGTGAGTCATGAAAACTTTCAAAAGATTGTTGAAATCGCGGCGATTCGCGCACTCAATGACGGGGGAAATGCGCAGCTTCTCTTCCGGGATGAGGTTGATAAACTCACGATCAAGCGCGGCTCTCTTTCTTTGGCGGAGCGATTGGAAATTGAAAGTCATGTGACGCACTCTTTCAAATTTCTGATTAGCATTCCTTGGACGCAAGATTTGGCGAATGTTCCAGATATTGTTTATGCCCATCACGAGCGTCTCGATGGGACAGGCTACCCGCGTCGGCTCGTTGCAGATGAAATCCCCATTCAGGCTAAAATAATGGCCATCGCTGACGTCTACGACGCGCTCGTGGCAGTCGACAGACCCTACAAGCTAGCGCTTCCGCATGAAAGAGCGCTGAATATTCTTGAAGGGGAGGTCAAAGAAAAGAAACTTGATGGCGACCTCTTTAAAATTTTCGTCGAAGCGCGCGTTGGTGAACTCATTCGATTGCCAAACACTGACGAAGATTCGGCAGCCTGACAGTTTTTCGTTGTCCTCTTGTCTCTTTGTTTCACTTTTGTCACAATCCTCCAAAGCTTTTAAGTGATGGGGTTTGTGCATGCTGCATTGCGTTTTTTCTGCCTCAAAATACTTATTTCTGCTGGTTTTTGCCATTTCTTTGCTGGCTCACTCGGCCTTTTCGGATGACAGAGAGCCGTTGCGAGTCTCTGTTAAAAATGGCCCTCCTCCGTGCGATGTTCCCCCGCCGACTTTCGATTTTATGCGAGAGGAAGGCGTTCCGTTTGCAAACTCAAACATGACATCAGCTGCATGGTTCGCGCGTCAAGTTCAATTGAAGACAACTGAGAGAAATGAAGCATGGGAACAGCTTCCCGTAAGACCTCTGAAGGTCATTGATTTTGAAGTGAATCCTTGGGGCCTCCACGCCACCTTGTTGGAGTTCGAAGAGCAGGTTCTCGTATTGTATCGTGGCACAGAAGACGCGCTCGACTATGTTTTAAATGGAACTTTCTACACGACCCGAAAAGGTGAAGAGCTGGGTTTACCGGGATGGGTTCACGAAGGATTTTTTATCAATTTTCAGTTATCTTGGAGCCGCCTGTTTGAGGCTCTCAAGGAGTCTAAAAAACGGGGTAAAAGCGTTGTTTTCGCTGCGCATAGTCTTGGCGGCGTTTTGAGCCAATACGCTGCATGGTTGGCTGAAAACGAGGGAATCAAAGTCACACGTATTTACGCTTTTCAGTCGCCCAATCCGGGGGATGTTTTTTTTAAGACCTCGTTTGAAAAAAGATTTTCAAACAGGCACTCCAACACAATATATGGAGAAGATGTGACTCCACATATTCCGCCCATTGTTGAGTCGGCAGATGCATTTGGGCAAGCTGTCTTGAAACCGTTTGGTTCGGTTTTGGCCGCACTGCTCAAAAAGGCTCGATACGGCGCATTGGGAGAGCGTTTCACAATCAATTCAGAGGGAGTCCGAAGGCTTATTCCCTCTGATTCCATGGCTGAAAATGAATCTGAATATTGGAATTCGTATCTCCAGAAAAGTGGGGGCAAAGCATTTCCCCTTGGCCTGAATGCGAGCTCTCCTTTTATTGCTGATCACGACATTGATCGCGTTCTGTGCGCTCTGGCGAGAGCTAAGTAATTCTCTGAGACCGATTTTTTACAAAAAAACTAAACTGTGTCTGTTGTTCCCAAGCGATTATGTCAGGTCAACTCCCAAGCGATAATGTCACGGGGTCAGGCAACCCCACGTGCCCGATTCCTTTGCTGGTTTCGAACACGGTCCCATTTCAACTCCGTTCCCGCGAACCAGATCCTCATCCGACCCTGAAGGTCGAATCTGAGTTCAACGGTCTGACCTGCAAGTGAGATTTTTTCGGGGTGAATGACTCGGAACGCGTGAGCATCCAGCGAGATTGTTTCACCCGGATTCACTTTGCGGTGCTTTTGGATAGAGAACACTTTACTGAGATTCAATCCCTCAGGAAGTGGCCGCCAATCTTCAAGTGCAGAGGCCGGTTCAACCGTGAACTGTCCCCACTGCTTCGGAATGAAGTCTTCATTAAGAAACAGATTCGCTTTGCCCATGTCGGTAATTCTACGCAGGCGAAGTTCAGGACTCAGTCTGTCTTGAAAGGTGCGGAAACTGCGTTCAACGCGGCCTTTTCCTTGCGGAGAATTTGCGTAAATAATTTTAATGCCAAGCTCATTGCAGACGCGCTCGAACTCGGAGAAGTTCTGGCGCTTTTGTCCGCCGTAGAGGCCCGCACGGTCAACGTAAATAAAACGAGGAATGCCAAGCTGCTCAATGACTGCCCGCAGGCCACTGAGGCAAGCATTGGTCGTCTCTCCATGATGAAACTGGCAGTAGTGAAGTTCGCTTGTGGCATCGTCAATAATCGAGATGAGCACCCATTCACTCCCTGGAATCCATTCATGGTGCGAGCCATCCATTTGCAGAAGAAATCCACGTTTGCAGTGCCTTTCTCTTGTAGAGCGCGGCTTTCTGCGCAGGCGCCTTTTGTTTTTTGCAACACCGATTTCTCTGCACCAAGAACGCAAAGTCTCGCGCTTGATATCAAGTTGAAGATCTTCCCGAAGCCGCTCTTGCATATGAAGGCAATTGAAGTCGAAGTAGGTTGTGCGGACGATGTCTTGAACTCTCTTTTTCATGAATTCAGAAATCTTGTTCTTAGGTGTTCGGCCTTGATTGCCGTGGAAGA